>ENA-UOTZ01000503-UOTZ01000503.1-compost-metagenome-genome-assembly--contig:-NODE-503-length-32694-cov-13.273845_pt1 | contig 32694 bp, 20 predicted proteins | sample MGYA00238144_ERZ746983 | MGnify/ENA primary metagenome ERZ746983 (study PRJEB28759, sample SAMN06268863) | compost metagenome | isolation source: single cell | place: USA: California, Emeryville, Joint...
AGAACTCAGAACAAGGATACTGAAAATTAATCTGGAATAATACACACTTCCTGAATTTTATAATTTTCTTCACTCTGAGAATCATTTCTTTAATAATTTTTCTCAAGAATTATTTGAATTGAGAAAGAGTTATAATGAAAGTCTCAAATAGATATTTTAATTCGAGTTTATGTAATTCGCGTCCGTGTCATTAGAAAATTTTCCTTAAACACAAACTTTTATTTGATGTAGTGAGATTTCAATTTTTTCATCTACGGTTTTATTCTTATAGTACTCTAGCCACTCTTGAGGTGGTATTAATGTTTTCACGCATAGTGCTGACATATGAGAAAAATAGTCGACAAGTTTAACCGTTCACAAAAACAGAAAGTTAAGCGTCTAACAAACCGTTAACAAGATTAAAAACCGACAAAGCAGAGACCAAAAAAAGTTTTCTTTTCGAAAGATAGACGGTTGCGTTGATCGTAGATTTAGAAAGTTATAATCTCCTCACTCGGTCTGCACAGAGACTTAGCAGCAAAGACTGCTCAGTTCAATTAAAGAGATAAAATATATTTCGAGCTGTGCACTAGTAGGGCAGCTGGGCACGTGAGAGAGCTTATTCAAAAGCGGTTGGGAAGAGTGACATTGACTCTTAACAACCCAGAACCTCAAGGTCGAACTAATGAAGACATTAGATTATTTGTAGTGTTGTATCATCAATGAAGCCAATTCCTATACCATCCTCAAAGCATAACGTTATCTTGAATACTATACAGACGCAAAACATGGAATGAAGAATTACTAAACAGGTCAATATTACTTTCGACTATACCCTTTGAATCAGTGTTGGTGTGAAAAGGCTTCTTTCGTTTTGGATAAATTTACTGGTTTCGATTTTTTCCATTGTTTTTACTTGATTGGAAGTAATTTGGCAATCAAATCCCAAAGAAAAAAGCCTTGCTAAGTTGTTCTATGGTAAAGGATTGGGTCAGACTTTGAAATTTCCTCAGTTTTCATTCGAGGGTTCTGAATTTGTAGGCGGATCTACCCAACTGCATGAGAATTCCTCAGCGATTTTTTTCTGAGGGCTCTAATTCGAGCACTAATTGTAATGAGCTAAAATTAGCTACTGTTTCGAATAAATCTTCGAAAAAGATTTTTTCCATGCCACTAAATTAATACAAGTTGAACTGAAATAAAAACCAAGGTTTAATTCGAATGGAATTTTCACTATTTCTATTTAAGCTTGAGGTGACTTCATATATATAACCAAAGTAAAAAAACCAAAATATTTCAAATCCAACCCGATCACAACAAACCGTGAATTTCAATGAGAATCTACCTCGTCTTCCTTGTCTTATTCATTTTCGGTAAAGATCTATGACCTAAATACATTGTTTTAACTGTGATTGTGAATTGATTAGGTACTCTCTTCGCCGAGACTGAAGCTGCTATGAGAGGCATTGGAAAGAAAGCGCTCGGAGCTGCAGCTGCTGGAGCTATTGGATGGAAGGCGAAAAAGCACCACGATAAAAAGAAAGCTGAAAAAGGAGAGTAAAAGGCGAACGCTCTTCTAACCATCACGATCGATGCCATGAATTTAGTAATCATGCGTTGAATAAGTTCATTTTGGAGTTCTATGACCACTTTTATATGAGAAGCAAGAATTAATACTTATGTTGGTTAGAAAATAATTTGCATGAATAAATGAAAACAAAAAAATAACTCCAAACAATTTCTCTTTAACGGCCACAGCCCGAACTAAAAATTCCAATGTGAAAATAGAATTGTTGAACCATAGATGGATGAAAAATTCGCTATAAATTGTTGCTGTCGCTACGTAGATAAAGAAAGTTGAATAAGTTTATCAAGTTCTTTGAAAATTGCTTTTCAAGCTCATTGGCCTTAATCCATATGAGTATTAGATCAGGCTTGAATCCGTTTTCAATAAAATTTCTATAGAACTCCACTTCGACAGAATATCATGAAACCATCTCTCATACTGAAAGCTGATACTTTTCTGAGTAATAGGTTTTGATCTTGTTTGAAAAAGTTTTTCATAGACGCACTCAAACGGCCGTTGGTAGTGTAACATTAGGGGTGCTGAGAATCTGGATAACGATGTAGGATATCTAAAATGATTGGGAAGTTAAGCATCCATTTTGTGAAATGCAAAGATTTTCTCAAGGAGAATAAGGCTTAATTTACATTGCTTATTACTGAAGCTAATTCCTATCTAACTACTTACGGTAATATCATCTTTGGGCTAGAGATACAGAGTTTGCACTGCTCAACCTTTGTGATCAGCTACTACCAGAAAAAGCACGATTCAACTCAATGCTATACGAAAATTTTCGTTTTGAATAAAATTACTGGTTTCGATTTTTTATTTTATTCCTTTGTGGAAGTAATACTGGAAAATTCCTCCCAAAACAGCAAATTTTCCCCCAGGAACGATCTCTAGCTCAAAAAAAACATGCTGATAGCCATTCTATTCACCCTCTTGAACTACATTATTCTAATGCTTCATGTGAAAATTTTGTGTACTCATGTTACTACAAAAGTCATAACATAAAATGTATTTGAAAAAAACATATCGCCTGATAACGATTTACTCCTACTACTACTATCAAATACAATGAAGTACCAGCCTTTGTGATTAAATTTTCATTGCTCCGATCTCGAAAGTAGCCTCTACAAACTTCATTGGGGTAAGTTTACTCCTAGGATTTTCTCGAAGGTTTATTTTGAACGCTAATCAAACAGGTCTAATTTGGATACTGTTTCCGAATAAAAATTAGCCTGTTTCGAATAAATCTTCGAAAAAGTTCCCATTGTTTCAAAATATTAATACAGAATGTTGAACTGGATTTAATTCAAGATAAATTCGAATGGAAATTTGAAACGATTCTCAGTAATCTGAGCTCTATTTAAGCCAGAGGTTCCTTTGATAGATATAATCCCATAGAAAACAAAAAATTATTTGAATAATGAAATTCACTCTTATCTTCCTCGTCCTGGTCTTTTTCAGTAAAGAAACTTCACTGATATTCGGTGTCTTAACTTTTATTTATTAGGTGCGCTCTTCTCCCAGACATCTGCTTCGACAAGTGAAAGGGGAATCAAGAAGAAATTGGCTGCGGGAGCAGCTGCAGGTGCAGCTGCTGGATATGGTCTCCATAAGTGGAAAAAACACCGCGCGAAAAAGGGAAAATAAAAGGCATGCTCTAACCTGATCATCACAATCGACGATACGAAGAAAATTTAGTTGATTGATCGATTGCTAATTATCTCACTTTATTGTAATATTCGATAACCATTTTTATATTTGAAGCGAGAATACGTACTGTTGTTGGTTAGAGAATAATTGAAAGATAATTCAAAAAAAAACCAAACTGTTTTTTGTTGTGAGAAAGAGAGTTGTAGAATGAAACAATTAAGTTTATTTAGTACAAAAACAATAATAGGATATAATTTCGGGTGCTTTTTTGATTAGGTTGTTGATATTGTGACTACTGCTCAATACAACATTCACTCGAACGCTGAATCGGATTATCAGCAGAATCGAAAAGAGAGTACAGAAACGATACCTAGGTGAATTGAGTGAATATTAGAATTCACTGAAATAAAGGCTTTGTATTCTTATTGGGTGAAGATCTTTCCTTGATAATCGATTAGGCACAAAGATATTGATTTTCAAAGCGAATATTAACTATTGGTAAAACTGAGCAATGAAGATAATTCCTGTATTTGCGAACAACAATCTCCATACTTTTCAGAAGGGCACTAGCAATAAACCAAAAAAGTCAAAACATTTAAGAATAAGAATTATTTATTTGAGAAGAGGATTGAATATCAAGAAAAACGTAATATTTTCAAATATGGTAATACATACACACAAAGCATTATTTTATAAGATACGTTTTGGTTGCTAGATGTCAGGAAATTCACAAGTCGAAATAATCAAAGATAAAGCAAAACGCAGCGGGACATTCACCCTTGTGAAGACTAGAGACATGAGTATAAAACTGCTAAAATATGCAATCCTAAGGTGTTACTTTGGAATAAATATTTAATCCATGTTGTGAATTTTTTTTTTTTCTTACTGGTTTCGATTTCTCGAATTCTTTTCTGGAAGTACTCGTGGCATTTCCAACTGTAGAAGAAACTATTTTACTAAGGGAGATCTAACCTCTTTTCTATTTAACCAGTTTACTTAGATCCTTCATGCGAAGACACTGAATTAGGCAATTTCCTTTGCTAATACACATAATTACAGAGCACTTTTGAAAGAATTATTAAAAAATATGTGAAATCGGACTGGACAGTTCTTTATCATCGACTCAAAATGGTAGTACACATTGATTACCTCATCTTTCTTTGCACTGAAATGAATGAATGTAATTCGTCTTCGCATTTCTAGAGTTCCGATTAGTAAGTGCATGTTTTGTTAGAAACAGCTTATTCATAAGTTCTTCTCGAACACGGTATTTTCGGCGCTAATTATAGTATGCTGAAATCGATTATTGTTCCTGAATGTAAATTGGCCTGTTTCGAATAAAAATATTTTCATCACTTTTTCAGTCCAAGCAATCTTAGCTGAAGTCACCTAAAAAGGAATTTCGAATAGAAATTAGAAACAATACTCCAGTAACGCGAGGTCTATTTAAGCAAGATTTTCATGGATAATCCCAGTAAAAACAAAATATTTGAAATCCATCCAGATCATAAACAAACCCAGACCCTAATGAGAATCTTCCTGATCTTCCTCGTCTTAGTCTTTTTCGGTAACAAAATTTGACCTAAATACATTGTTTTAACTGTGATTGTGAATTGATTAGGTGCTCTCTTCGTCCAGACTGAAGCTGCCACGAGAGGCATTGGAAAGAAAGCGCTCGGAGCTGCAGCTGCTGGAGCCATTGGATGGAAATTAAGAAAACACCACGACAAAAAGAAGGCTCAAAAAGGAAAATAAAATAGGAAAAAAGCCTAGTTATCACAATCGACAGCGTGAATTTAGTTAATTGATCGATTGTGAGTAAAATCATGTCCTGAACCAATTCATTTTGACGTTCTATGACCACTTTTGTATTTGACCAAGATTTTATACTGACTTTGGTTAGGGCCTAATTCATAAATAACCTACATTAAATATGAATAACTAATGAATCACTAAAACTATGGGTGTCGCATTATAACTTTAGGAAGAATACATTCATTCTATGCAACTTTCCTGAAAGGAGTCTTCAAAGTGGTCTGATGAGATGATTTATCGAGTAATAATAAGAATTATGTTATGATTTTCTTCATTTCTCTAAATAATTCGTAATAAACGATTCAATTAAATTCACTTAATAGAGCAGGTCAGCCATAGCTTCATCAATTTATTTTTGGAGGTTGATCTAAGGAATTCGAGCTTAGCATTAAATTTGCACTGTTCAGTGTGAGAAATTCAATCTTATATGATTTGAACGTAAGGCATTCATATTTCTAGATCTCCAATGATTTTCTCGAAGCTAACATTAAATCATCTCTAATACCATTCAATGCAACTAATTCCTGCTTTATCAATAAGCACTTCTGATTCTCATGTTTTCCTTTCGATCACATTGGTCTGAGTTAGATATAGTATTTTAATATACTATTCGAACAATATTGGGCTTCTCGTTTGAATAGTTTTACTGTCCATATCTTCTCAGAAGAACGAAAAATATGATCTGCCGAACAAATGTTACTGTTTCTGAATTAGCGATCAACTTTTCACACTCTTTCACAATATAATCAAACCGAAGAAAACTTAATAGAAATTTCGAATGGAAAGTTGTATTCATTTCTCAGTAGCACGAATCCTATATCAGAGAGAGATGATCTAAATATATAATCCAAGTGAAAACAAAATATTTCAAATCCAGTCTCATTGCAAAGACATCTAAATTTCAATGAAGACATCTCTAATCTTCTTCATCTTGGTCATATTAAGTATAGAAACTTAACACATATCATTATATCATCTGTTATTGTGAACTAGGTGCTATATTCTCCAAGGCGGAAGCTGCCACAAAGAGCAACAATAAGAAAATTATTGGCAGTCTCGCTGCTGGTGCACTTACGGGCTACGGTGTGTATAGATGGAAACGACACCGTGATCGCAAAAGAGCTGACGACGTGATAAGACGTGCAAGAGCGCAAAAAGCACGAGAAGCCCTTAAAGCTGACCGTCAAAATTGAAAATACGAGTATAATTGACTGATTTATTGTTCGTGAAATCACATACTGAACCCGTTTAATTAGAAATTCGTAAGCCATTTTATTATTGAGAGAGAATAATTAATACTCGTGTTTGTGAAAGATTAAATAATATGACAGTCAAAATCAACAAATTGGAAAGATCATACTTATTTTTCGCTTAGGATAAGGAATCAGTTACGAATATTAGCCAAAGGAAAATGAGAGCATAGCTGCTTTTGCTCAAGAAATCATATTAATAACTTGGACTGCAGATTGAAATATCAATCTCTATCTACTTTACCCTCTATCACTCATCTTTAGTTTCCTCTCTCTCTAGGCAGATGCAAGATTGAACCTGCTTTCATCATCATGTTGCAGCTGACTCGACTCGAAATGAATCGGAGACATAAAACGAGAGCCGAGGGAATTTAATGAAAATTTGAATTTTCTAAGTTTTGAAAGAATGAATTTTGATTTTTATCACTTTAGATTCTCTCCATTAAAGTTGTTCAGAAATAAGGAGAATTCCCATGGAATAGATTCAACGTGCGAGAGAGATTGCTTGAATCGTAAGAAGAGCATTCATTTTCTTTTCAACTCTTTGGGTTCCCAAGTCGCCTAATTCATTGTAAGCTATTATATTGTCATGTATTTTTTCTTTTAGAAGTCAAGAAACGTCGCTTTTGTGAAGACCAGAGATATGGAGTGAAAAACGACTCCAACGAGCTTAATGACCCCTCATTGATTTCTAGCTTAATAGCAATGCGAAAATTTTTTGTGTTGATTAAACTTACTGATTCGAAATTCGATTTCTTTTCTGGAAAAATTGATGGTATCCTCAACTCAAAAAAAAAAAAACCATTGCTAGTGTGGTATCTGGCTCCAAGTGGTTTGTAAGGCTTCTTATAACCAATTTATGTCGAAACCCTATGCGAAGACGCTGGATTAAGTGTATTTAGAGACTGATACATGCTATTACATATCATAATCAATAAAAATTATGTGAAATATAACATTTAGGCCGAGATAGCTCACACTCAGATGCAATCAATACTAATACACAGCCTTTTTACACTGAAATAGCGTTTCAAACGGCGTGTGCAAACGCAATTGAAAAAAAGCTTATTCATAATTTTCTTCTCGAAAATTGTATTTTGGGCGCTGAAAATTATAAAACTGAAATTGGTTAGTGTAAAATATTACTGTGTTCTGAATAAATAATCTGTTTAAAATAAATCTTCGAAAAGGAATTTCCTCGCTGTTCACGATTCAAACAAACTGAATGGATTAAATCTAAAGATAAATTCGAATAGAAATTAGAAATCTTTTCTCAGTAAGACGAACCTTATTTAAGCAAGAGGTCGGCTTCATGGATAATCCAAAGTAAAAAACAAAAATATTTCAAATCCAACCCGATCACAACAAACCGTGAATTTCAATGAGAATCTACCTCGTCTTCCTTGTCTTATTCATTTTCGGTAAAGATCTATGACCTAAATACATTGTTTTAACTGTGATTGTGAATTGATTAGGTACTCTCTTCGCCGAGACTGAAGCTGCTATGAGAGGCATTGGAAAGAAAGCACTCGGAGCTGCGGCTGCTGGAGCCGTTGGATGGAAGGCCAAAAAGCACCATGATAAGAAGAAAGCTGAAAAAGGAAAGTAAAAGGCGAACGCTCTTCTAACCATCACAATCGACCCATAAATTTAGTTAGTTGATTGATCGATATAAATGAACTATGTGTTGAACCAATTCATTTTGATGTTCGTTAACCACCTTTATATGTGACGCATGAATTCGTACTTATTATTGGTTAGAGATTAATTGCATGAATAATCTCAACAAAAGAAACAATTTTTTTTTCTTCTAAGTTCAACAGTGGCTCACGAAAATCTTTATTTCGTATTCTCAGAGAACGTGCAGCTATTCATCATCCATTTTGCCGAGAAGAGACACCTTTCAGCGTCAGACACCTTGATATATTATAATTGAGAGGGAATTCGCTTCTTGAACCTCAAATTCTCTGAAAAGAAATATGAGAGTATTCAGGAAGATAGTGAGATTGGCTAAGCATCTAATGATCGGCTGTTACTATAAAAAAAACGAGCATGCAAGGCTCCACGAAAAAATTTCTTCAGCCAAAAATAAAGTTACTGATATCGATTAATTTCTTGCCTTTAACTACAAATTTGATAACCAAAAAGATTTTTTGAAATACAACGCCTAGTCATCTAAAATTTGCTACTAATAACAATCAATGTGTAAATTCTTACGCCTCTTTTGGGGGCTTAGTTAACCTCCCGAAGTAAAATTTCGTTGCTCTAGATGTTTAAGTGTTGCAGACAAATTGCATTTAAAAAGCTCGCTCATCAACTCTCTCTCTCTGACTATCTTTCGAGGTCATAATACGAGGGTAAATTGATTACTGTTTCCGAAGAAAAAATCGCCTTTTCGAATTAAATTTTCAAAAAAGTTCTTGCAACTTTTAAAAATAAATCCCAATTAGAACTGAATTAAATTCGAGATTAATTCGAATGGAAGTTTGTAACGATTTCTCAGTAAAACGACTCCTATTTAAGCAGAATGTTGTCTCTATTGATAATATAAGTAAAAATCAAAGATAATTATAACCAAACCTCCACCAAAAGAAACTTAATTTCAATGAAAATCTCTCTGGTCTTCTTCTTCTTGGCCTTTTTGAGTAAACATATTTCCACTTATTCATTGTCTCATCAATTACCGGGGATTAGGTGTCGTATTCTCCAAGACGCACGCTGCCACAGAAAAGGGTGTTGGAAAGAAAATAGCAGCGGGTGCAGCCTTAGGCGCAGCAGCTGGTTACGGACTTCATAAGCTGAAACAACGTCGCGATCGTAAGAGAGCTGCACGAGGATTTTGATCCTGGATGATGTCAATTAAACTATCACAATCAACTATATAATGAGAGTTTAATTCAATTGCTTGATTCCTAGTCACGTAATTTGCTGAGCCCATTTATATCACCATTTTTTATATCTGAAGCAAGAATTAATAATATATAGTGCTAACTAGAGCAACAGGAAGAATAATCAACAAAGCAAATGAAATAAATTCAAATCGTCGTTTTTTTGATTAGCAAGTTACGAATTAAAAACAATTAGTGTCTCGCACCCAAGAAAAATAATTTGAGCAACGAAAGACAATCAATTCTTTCCTATTCCCTGTTTTGTAGGTCCTCAAGATTAACACTGACGAAACCGTCCAATTATTGGTTGTTCGTTTCGAATATATGATCATACGAGCTGTCTGAAGAAATTAATTTCTCTTAAAACAATTTACTGATTTCGATTTTCCTCTCGCCTTTAACTACAAAAGTTTACAACAAATAGACTTTTGAATGCAGCGCTTAATCCTCGAAAAATGTCTACTAACAAGCTCATCGCAATATAAGTTACTTTGCCTCTCATTCATTAGGTTCACGAGCCGAAGCAGCATTTCGCTGTTCTCTATATTTAAAGTCGCTTCTATGTATAATCCAAGTGAAAATTAAAACATAGTTCAGATCCGACCTACCCAAAAGAAACATAATTTTCAATGAAAATCTCCTTGATCTTCTTCTTCTTGGCCTTCTTAAGTAACGAAACTTTCCTTGTATTCATTGTCTCATCGATTATCGGGAATTAGGTGTCGTATTCTCCAAGACGCACGCTGCCACAGAAAAGGGTGTTGGAAAGAAAATAGCAGCGGGTGCAGCCTTAGGCGCAGCTGCTGGTTATGGTCTTCATAAGTTGAGACAACACCGCCGTAGAAAAATGGACAGACACCAATCTTAGGCGAATCTGATCACCGAAATCGACTATGAGATGCGAAGTTACTTAACGAATTGATTGTTTATAACATCATTTGCTTAACCCATTTATTTTGATATTTGATTCCCAATTTATATTTGAGTAAGAATTCATATTGATGCGAGTTGGATAGAGCTTCATTAGATGAGTCATTGATAAAATGAATTATAATTGAAACTATTTCCTTAGAAATAGTAAGTCACGAGGTCTTGGCATCCAAAATTAAGACAAGCAACAACCCCATGAAAAAGTTGTCCTCTTTAAAAACTGATTGTGATGTTGTTAGGCGATCTAGGAAATCTTAGTTGCTTTGTTCGAGTTGTGAATAGTGGTCTAGCGATGATAATAAAACATTTGTCTCAACAAATTTGAGCGCATTTTCATGATCCAGTTTTACTTATCAATCCTCTCTCAGTGAGCACTACGAACCTATGAATAACTTCTCAAAAGGAGAAAAAAGACAAAAAACTCGATTATTACTCGTAAAAGGTTTTGTTTTCGATTAATGAAACTATTAGCTATTATGGCCTAAGGCTCTATCTCAAGGTACGCTTGAACTCTCTTGGAGTCGTGTAATATAAAACCAACGTAATATTGTATAGAGAAACTTTCAGCATGAGAGACATGTGGTTGGGAAGAAGAGCGCTCGTTTTTCCGCTCTTCAATCACTGCAGTGAGAAAAATTTCAAGATCATCTTCCAACATTTTTGAAATAAGTGTTACAGAGATTTAATCCTCAGGAAATGAACGACTGACTAGAAGATCAATAGCACCAATTATTTTTTCAGGACGTTTCTAATGAACAAATTTACTTTGAATGCCATTAAGAAGGGCCATTAAGAAGGGCCTAAATAGTGAATTGTGGGCTGGGTATATATGTTCCTATAAGAATCACAACAGGAAAATTTCTTTGAATCTCCATACAGTTCATATATCGAATAGGCATAATTGTTCAATCTTCTTGGTGTTGGTTTGCCAAGATGAGATTACTTTCATTGCGCTGTGTGATTCAAGGGTCCTTTCCAAAAAAACTATTGAGAAAAGTTTATTAACAGGTTCCTTCTCGAAAACTAAGTTTTGAACGCTAATCAAAAAAAAATTTCCTATTTAGAACAAATCTTCGAAAAAGTCACAACAAATTCACAATATAACCTAAAATAAGCTAAATTCAATCCAAAGATAATTCTAATGGAACTTTGAGCTGAATTACTCAGTAAGACGAGCCCTATTTAAACAAGAGATGAGCTGGATGTATATCCTCAACGAAAACAAAACAAAGTAAAAATCACAACAAGCATAAAGAAATCCCAAGTGCAAGCAATGAGAACCTCGTTAATATTCCTCGTCTTAGTCTTTTTCAGTACAGAGATCTAACACTTACTCATTGCTTCATCTATTTATTATCGTGGATTAGGTGCTCTCTTCGCCAAGACTGAAGCAGCCACAAGGTCGAGCAAGGGCGTCATCAAGAAAATGTTAGCAGGCGCAGCTGCAGGCTACGGCGTTCATAAGTGGAAAAAGCGTCACGATAGAAAAAAAGCTGAACGAGAGGCTCGAGCAGCCAGATACGGTCGATATGAAAATGATGACTAAACCAGATTAACTTGACCGTTGTCAATCAATAAAACAAGTAATTAGCTGATTGATTGCTATTAGTACCATTGTTGCATTTCTTCATGTTCGAAGTGAGAGTTAATATTGATTTTAGCTATTGTAGCAATTGGTAATTATCTATATAAGAATAATAGAAGAATAAACAAATGAAAAATTTTGCTTTTACAAGCCTAGGTGAAGGTGCTAGGCGAACTAGGAAATATTAGTTACTGTTGCTCGAGTCGCTGATGTTACTTAGGAGTCTCAGTGATATCAAATTTACATTTGAGATCTGAATGCTTTTCAAGGTATTTCGAAAATTCCGTTCTACAACTCATGCGGTGTATATCTGCGCAGGTATTAAGTAATTACATTCATCTCTCCTCCTCTCTCTGAGTTAAATCTCAGACATTCTCTTGTCCTACAAATTAGATATTTGAGGGTAAAATTTATTGTATTTTGAAATAAAGCTGTTCGCTCTTATTGAAGAAAAGCGTCTCTCATAGATATAATTGAATCTCTTCTAGCCGTAGAAACGTAACCAGCTTGACTATGGGTCAAGGCACTTTCAAATTGAAGGATTATGATCAACTCTGATTAATTTTTTCCTCTATTCAGACTCAGAAATGCTAACCACTAATTCAATATCCTTTAAGAAAATATAGTTTGCAGAAAAGCCTAAGGCTCCCATTAGTTTATCGGGATTTTTCTTTTTGACTAATTTACAATGGTTGTAAATATGAAGAGGCAGAATCAAGTAAATTTTCACAGTGGATTCATGCTACTACAAAAGTTACAATAAAAAATTTTGTTGAAATCACCCATTTAGTCTTCCAGGATTGATTTGTTGAGAGCGACAAATATATTGAATTATTCAGAATTACCTTGGTATATAGTAGCTAGGACAGACGAAATCAATTTTTGCTGCGATGTGCGATTCATCTCCCAATTTCATTGAAACAGTTCACATTCATAAGCTCATTCTCGAAGACTGTTTTGAATGATAATTATAATAAGCTGAAATTAACGATTATCGTTTCAGAATAAAAGCTAACCTGTTTGGAATAAATCTTCGAAAAAGATCGATCTTCTACTACTTTAAAAATTAAATGCAAACCGTACTGAATGCAGTCTAAAGATCTATTCGAATGGAAAATTGAGACGATTTCTCAGTAAGGCGGGTCTATTTAAGTAGGAGGCGAGTTGCATGTATATACACATTAAAGAAATCCAAAAGTGCAATGAGAACGTCCTTGATATTCTTCATCTTCGTCTTTTTAAGTAAAGAAATCTAATTGTTTATTCATTGCCCCATTTATTCTCGTGGATTAGGTGCTCTCTTCTCTAAGACCGAAGCTGCCTTAAGAGCAAAGAAGAAGGGCATAGTGAAGAATTTGCTAGCGGGAGCAGCGTTGGGTGCGGCTGCCGGCTACGGCGTGCACAAGTTGAAAGAGCACCACGATAAGAAAGAAGCTGAACGAGCCGCTCGAGGCGACGCTCGATCTGGTCGATACGATAGAGATAATTACTATACTGACTAAAGTTAACCTGATAATCATAATCGATGGCATACAAGTTTAGTTAGCTGATAGATTGTTAGTAATATCATTTGTTGAACTCATCAATATTGGCATTTCATAGCCAGTTTTTTATATTTGAAATGAGAATTAATAATGATGCTCGCTAATCAGAACGTAATTGAATCTGTTCTGTATACAAGCATAATCGTAGAATAAGCAAACACATGAAATTGATCCTCTTTCAAGATTTTTAAAATATCACTCGCAAGCTCCTTCTCGAAGACTATCATCAATCAGCTGAAATCAATAATTACTGTTTCAGAATAAAACAATTAAAATAACCTGTTTTCGAAATCAGGCAAGTTCTCATCATTACATAATAACCAGCAAAAGTTGGCTGAAAGATCATTCGAATAGAAATTAGTCGTTTTTTTCAGTAAGACGGGTCTATTTAAGCACGAAGTAAGTCTCATTTATATTTACAGTTGAAATTATCATAAGTAACAATCATCCTAATCATAAAGAAATCTCAACCGCCATGAAAACATCCCTCATATTCTTCGTCTTAGTCTTTCTAAGTAAAGAAATCTAGTTGCATAATCATTGTCTCATCTGTTGTCGTGAACTAGGCGCTCTCTTCTCGAAGACTGAAGCTGCTACACGACAAAAGAAAAGGGGCATCATCAAGAGTTTGCTCGCGGGCGCAGCTGTAGGTGCAGCTGCTGGTTACGGAATTCACAAGCTGAGAAAGCACCAAGATAAGAAAAAAGCTGAGCAAGCAACTCGATCCAGCGGAGACGATCGAACTCCTGATAATTACTACACTAATACGCATTCATAATCGATAGTATACCAGTTTAGTAAGCTGATTGATTGTTAGTAAGATCATTTGTTTACCTCAAATATATTATTATCCTATACCCTATTTATATTCAAAATGAGAATTAGTGTTGATGCTTGCTAACTAGAGCTTAATTGAATGAGATTCACAGAAAATCAACTAAAATCAAAACAATCCTTGGAGAATAAACGAATGGTTTAATCTTTCAAGGTCTATATTAAGAACTTGCTAGGCGAATTAAGGTCTCTTCAAGTTGCTCGCTGCTACTTAGGAGCCATCATAGCTGAAATTAATTATTACCGTTTCAGAACAAAAATAACCTGCTTAGCCCAAATATTTGAAAAAAATTTCTGACCAATTCAGAATAACATACAATATAAAATGAAATCGACTTAACGATCAATTCGAATCGAAAGCCAAGCGAGTCTATTAAGTAGGAAGTGAGCCTTATTTATATTCTCCGTGAAAATTAATTGAAGCAAAATCAGTCTAATCATAAAGAAATCTCAACCGCCATGAAAACATCCCTCATATTCTTCGTCTTAGTCTTTCTGAGTAAAGAAATCTAGTTGCATAATCATTGTCTCATCTGCTGTCGTGAACAAGGCGCTCTCTTCTCGAAGACTGAAGCTGCTACAAGACAAAAGAAAAGAGGTATTATCAAGAGCCTGTTAGCGGGCGCAGCAGCAGGTGCAGCTGCTGGTTACGGAATTCATAAACTCCAGCAACGTCGTGAGCGCAAGCAACGTGAACAATCCAGGGCTCGAGAAGATCGAATCAAAGCTTACGAAAACCGTCGAAATAAAGATATTTTCTAAAATAACGTTCACCTGGCCATCACAATCTTTCGCCTTCAAGTTTATTTATTAGATTGATTATTGTTATGCCATTCATTGAATTCATTTATATTAGTCATTGAAATTGGTGAGAGAGATTAATTAACCATCTTATGTGAACGAGTAGTGATATAAAAAAAAATTTCCTAATTTCCTGTTCAGAATATTCATTTCGAATCTAGCCTCTCACAAGGTAGAGACTATATTGGATCCTATTTCATTATCCTTTGCAGTCGACTCGAATAGATTTAGAAACAGAGAAACAATTAATTGAACATTCGAATTTACTGAAACTTGAAATAAAAATAGTTACTCTGATTGGGCAAGAACCTCTCCTTTCAAAGTTGCTAGGTATTTAATATATAGCCTTCAATGTGAGAGATTTTGTTTTCAGTGGTTGGGGAGAAGAACCCTCATTTTTCAGGTTTTCGAGAGTTCGTAGATGTGCCTTAGTTTCTCAGACGAAAATCCATCAATAAAATTGTTTCCTATGCTTTACTGATACTCAAGGCTTATATATCATACTGGAGATAATTCAAACGAGAGATATAGAGTTGAAACAGCTAGCATCTCCTACTGATTAGGCTCTACTTTCGATTGCATATATGATTCAACATTGCGTGAAAAATCTCTTCGCTATGAAAAAATTTACTGGTTTCGATTTTCTCTTGCTTTGTATGAAAGTCTTTAGATTGAATAAGCCAGCATCCTCCAAGATCAATATTATAATTTATTGAACAAAAGAATAATATGACCTCAACGGCCGTTGTCTGATGATTGCGCTGCTGGGAAAAGGAATCAACAAGACTGTTGCTCTGGCCTTCTCTTGAAAAAATAAAAATTATGCCTTATTTTCGAAATTTTATCTTTTTCAGTAATTAGTCTAATTTTTTATTCCGATCTTCGAATGAAATCCTCAATCCAATCTAAATTGAACTGAATATTCGATTGGAAATTAAACCTCGAATTTACAGTAAAAGCTTGGAATATTTAGCAAGGAGGCTAAGATCGTCATAATAAAGTAAAAAAAAAGTATTACCCAAAAACAACCCGAATTATCCTCTCCATCACAATCATTTTAGATTTTCAATGAGATATTCCCTTATTTTCATCGCATTTGTCGTGTTTGCTTGTGTTGCCTTTGCAGAGGAAGGTGGAGTTCGTGACGCTGCCAAGAATCTCGGCAGTGCTACAGCTAATTCTGCCAACGAAAAGAAAGAAGCTGCCAAGGACAAAGTTGCAGATACTGCAGCCGGTGCGAAGAACGCCACTGCAGATAAGCTCAACAGCGCTGCAGATAAAGTTAGCAACAGAACACTGGCTGAAGAGGGCGGTGTACGTGACGCTGCCAAGAATCTCGGCAGTGCTACTGCTAATTCTGCCAACGAAAAGAAAGAAGCTGCCAAGGACAAAGTTGCAGGAGCTGCCGCTGGTGCGAAGAACGCCACAGCAGATAAGCTCAACAGTGCTGCAGATAAAGTCAGCAACAGAACACTGGCTGAAGAAAAAAATAACACCAGTGCTGACGAGAAAAAAGACACCAATGCTGACGATAAAAAAGACACCAATGCTGGTGATGAAAAAGACACCAATGGTGGCGATCAAAACAACACCAGTGTTCGCGGTGCTGCCAAGAATCTCGGAAACGCTACTAAAAATGTCGCTCATAACACCAAGGAAAATGTCAAGGGCGCAGTCTCAAACGCCACGGCTGGTGCCAGATCCGGTATTGCAAATAAGCTCAATGATGCTGCCCAGAGTATCGGTGGTTCTGGCAAAAGACTCAGGTTTTAGAAAGTTAAAACTCACTCATTCTATTCATACTAGCTAAGGAATTCATTGACCAACAATGTTAAATAATAGGATACCGAGTCGATCTTTATCTTATACATTCCTTGTTGGTTTTATATATTGCCATAAACCTCCATCTATCTCTGCAATTCAAATTAACACTCTGATTGCATGAATGAACAACTACTCAAAGTTTTCGAGACCATCCTTAAGCGAATTAGTTGCTAATTTCAAGTGGTTCATTTTTCTTCAACTAACTTTCGTTTAAGGTCAAAATGCAAACGTATTCACACATATTAGCCCTCTTTCCTCTCAAGATATGAAAATATAATGCACATTTATTAAATTATTGATAGGCGGTCGAGTAGCTCACTCGATAAATCTTAATTGCTAATAGTATTGAATATAGTTAGTTCGCATTAAACTGAGTATTAAATACTGGAATAATTTCCGAAGGGAGAGCTTTGTCTATTGTTTAACGGTTACAAATATCGCGAAATGAACAAGTACGAGGTACTAGGCGTGGTTGGAGAAGGAGCTTACGGCGTCGTTCTTAAATGCAAGAACAAAGAAACATCAGAGATAAGATTTTCTTCATCAAAGGAATAGTTTGATCTTATTGCGTACATAGTGGCGATCAAAAAGTTTAAAGAATCAGAAGAAGACGACCTTGTGAAGAAAAGCACCCTTCGAGAGGTCAAAATCCTTCGTATGCTTAAGCATGATAACGTTGTTCAATTACGAGAAGCGTTTCGAAGGTACTAATTCATATTTTTCCTAACGATTAACCCAAAACACCCCTTCTCATCAAAGAAAAGGGAAACTCTATCTTGTGTTCGAATACGTTGAAAGAAACTTGCTGGAAGTCCTCGAAGAAAGCCCAAACGGCTTAGACGTAAATCTTTTGGAGCATTTCATTCAATAATGATGGAACAATAACAGCCTGAGAGCGTTCGGAGGTTCATTTACCAGCTCGTTAAAGCAATTGACTATTGCCATCGTAATGATATCGTGCATAGAGATATTAAACCGGAAAACCTGCTCGTGAATAAGTAATCACTTCAATATCGCATTCGTTACATTTGGAATAGCGACGGGTCGCTCAAGCTTTGTGATTTTGGGTTTGCAAGGACGCTGCCTCAGAAAGGAGGCAATTTGACTGATTATGTCGCTACACGCTGGTAAATCAAAAAAATTGGCAATGCGATCTGATATTGATAAGGTACCGAGCGCCTGAGTTGCTATTGAGCTCGACTACCTACGGGAAGGAAGTTGATATGTGGGCGATTGGCTGTATTATGGGTGAACTGACGGATGGTCAGCCGCTTTTTCCAGGAGAAAACGAGTTTGATCAGCTCTGTGTCATCCAAAAAGTCCTCGGACCGCTCGCGCCGGAGCATATGGAGATGTTCCAGAAACATCCAAGGTTTTTAGGAACTCGTTTCCCGGAGTACCCGAAGCCTGAGACGCTTGAAAAGAAGTATTTGGGGAAATTGTCGAAGAAAGCGTTGTCTTTTATAAAGAGTATATTGAGGATGGACACAAAGGAGCGTCTTACTGCCGCTAGCGCGCTTCAACACCCTTACTTCGAAGGGCTATCAGATCTCACTATCAACGAGATTAGTCAAAAAAATCGCAGCGATTCGGCTAAGCCCGTGTTTCTTGCAAAAGAGATTATTACGCAGGTAGAGATATATGCAGAAAGATTGAGTCCTAACTTCCAACTTAGGGATCGACTCCGTCACTCAATGTAACTGCAACGTCGTCTACATTTGCTGGACTGAATAAGCCGAATTTCATGGCGAACCAGGTTCAACCCCGCGCGAGCTTTGAGCCCAATTCAGAGATGAAGTAATAAATTAGTTTTTCATGAGTGAAGGATAAATAATGATATGTCTTGACCAACAAAGGAATAAAATGATGATTAAGGGCAAAGAGCCAGCCCGCACCATTGAAAAAGATAATTTTGGCAACAATCAGAACCGGTCATCGAGCTTAAACAAACCCAACGGAATTCGTTTTGATAAAAGCTCGTTTGAGCCAAAGAATATCAAAAAAGCACAAGAAGTTATCAGCAATAATCAGAATTCATATGCGAAGCGAAAAATTGACTTCGAACCTGATGCAACTCCAATTAACGTGCCGGACGCGTTTATGAAAACTAAATACGCAGGGCAATATACATATGAAATTAAAGAAAACATCCATGAGGACGCTGATGAGAACGAGATGAGAAGGACGTAATAGCTAGCAAAATGTGAATTTTACGAATAAATGGCAATTAGGATTATGAAAAATAAGGAGCTTTTACTAAAAAAGAAAAAGCCAAGTAATGATTTTGGAGGTAAACTCGAAATTATTAGTTTTTACATTACTAACCGTACAAAAAAGGTCATTATGAGGAAGAAGGCGGAAAAAGCCCAATCCCGATTGCCAAAAGAATTCAAGAGCAATCAAGTCAAAAGAAACTCTTGAAGAAACCATCTACACAGCTCGTTGTTGACTTTCACGAAGCTTATGGAGCTCCAGTAACGCAATTTAGGAATATGTTCCATTAATAACTTTTTTTCAACAGAAGAGAACAACAGGAAATCGTACTCGGACGCTCAAGACGAAGAGTGGAACCATTCAAAGCCAAGGCGAGGTGAGAAGCATTACTTTGAAGCATCGACTAATAGCTCTTCAGGAGGGAGATGTAGATTTTTCCAAGGTCGACCCAGAATATGAAAATGTCAGTTCCGCTGGGCAGTTGCCGCAACTTAATCTGAAATACAACTCAGATCAGACTCCTAAGGTAGAGCTTGCAGCTCAAGAAATATTACTAATATATAATCCACATGATCTAGCAACCTGCAGAATCGAATATGAGAAACACTAATTTTGGAGGCTTCCACAACATTAATAAGCTATTAGCCAGCAATCTTCAAGTACATTACTTTGTTAAGTAACTTAAGCGCTTAATGCAACTTGCAGGGAGGTAGTCCTCTTGGAGGTGACATGGACATCAAGCCTATCAATATAATATACAATAATAATACTTACAACTATAACATTGTACACCCTCCTCAGAACTGGAACTCGGGCTCAAAACAGCGAAGATATTAAGACTTTTCTCCCTTTTTGTTTTTTCGAAATAGTAGTTATCTTTTCAGAGTTACTTTTCTCTTTTTCTGAAAATTCAGTGAAAATGTTCATGCCGGTTTATCGTCATGTTATCTGTCTGTATTTATAAATGAAATGAGTATTCACATCCGTAACATTTAAGACATTTTTTGCACTCGCATAAGTTCACAATGATCAAACAGCAAGGAAAGGGCAAATAGATTTTTAATAAAAAGATTAAGCGAAACATCAATTATTTTATTCAGAAGGGTGTTAGAGGCTTACAGGGTTGATATTGACAGATAATCGTTATGATTGGTTATTATAAGAATGAGATCAACAGTAAAACTGTAAATAAGAGGACAAAGACTGAGCTGAGCTTTTTGGCCTATATAATAGAGAATAAGATTGCAACAATTAAAGGAACTAGTACCATTGTATAAGAGGTACATGTGTCTCCATAGCACGGATTCCCGCTGCATTGCGTGCAATTAGTTGCCTGAAAATTCAAAAAAGTTTAGCAAATGGTAATGGGATGAGCTCTTTACATTTATCGGCATCGAGCAGTCGTAGTCTGAGTCCCATCCAGTCTGACATTGACAAGTATGATTTTGCAAACAGACTCCTCTGCCATTGCAACCATTTTCGCAATAAGGCTGGTCGTATTCGATACAGAACGCCTGTGGATCAGGACAAACTAAATATCCAGAATAGCCTACATTATCATTTAAAGCTCAATTTCAATTGCGAATTCTCACCTGAGACAGTAATGTTCACCCCAGCGGCCATACAATTTACCGTCTTGTTGCTTATGTTGATACTAAGAGACCAAGAACCATCGTTATCAATACACTAGTAGGTATATTTAGTGAGAGATCTTCTTCAAGAGGTTACTTTGTAATTCAAACAGAAGGAATTCAGTGTCTCCGACGCTTTCTGAGAGGTCTTAACCAGCGTTCCTTCGAAACAGCGAGAGTCAACGCCAAATGCTTGGTCGTATTCTGGATACTCTGTCCCGTTGAATCTGCAATCACCATCACTAAAATAGACTGCATAGAGACAGTTATCTGCGAAAGGATCCAATGAACGGGTGCCATTGCTAAAATAATCCCAGGCTGCATTCTCAATGCTACCGCTTGATGTTGTAACTGCACATTGCGCCTTGAATCGGTGGTCAAGTGTACAGGTTTTTTGATTCACGTTAGTGCAAAATTCTGGGAAATTGGCAGTCTTGCCAACCTTATTGATGCAGAAATCATTTATAAAGCTACATCCTTTGCCCTTGCCCCAGAGAAGAGGCTCTGTCATAGTGTAGTTAGGCTGATACCAGCCAGTGCCTTCTAAAAGCGCGAAAGTTAGCACAGATTTCTTGGCGACTTTCTTGTAAGAAGACGTCATGTACTAGTTGATTTCACAAATAATAAATTAACACTGAAGTCTCCCTCTGTTTACCTCTTCTCCGACGACTCTACGCTCCCAATGCGAGCCTTTGCTTGCAGCACCACCTTCATTTTCGAGCTCAAGTCCAGTTAGTGTTGGACAACCGAAATATTCTTGCGCATATTTCACCACTTTAGGAAGGACTATCATAGTGGTAGAAGCTCCACGAGCGACTGTGTTACTTAACAAATCAGAAATTTATTGACATTTTTTGTAATAAGCTATTAAGTTACACAGCGACGTTCGAAGCGCCAAGAGGAAGCATTGTTACAGGGTCGATATAAGTTTCAAACAGCGTGCTGCTGAACCCGAGAATGTGTGTGATTTCGTGCAAAATAATATTGAGTTGGTTCGCAAATTCAGTGTCGTTTAGCTTTAGCATAGCGGTGTTTATGTTCAGCTGTCCTGCGATTGGTCTTGAAGGAAAGATTAGCAGCAGAATCGACGAAATATTGCCTTTTGGTGTCTTTTTCGAAAAAGCAAGCGGCCGCCCAAGCCAGCATGTTCTCAGAATTTGAGGAAGTTGTCACAAAGAGAGCAAGGTCTGCATCAACACCGATATACTTATATTGTTTTGGGATAGTAGCCTGATAACAAAGGGTAGAACCTCCAAAAGCCAGCTTCGTTGGGAATGGAACGACTTTCAAAGCGTTTTGGAAGTAGTTTATCGCCGCGGGTAGCAGTCGGTTTTTAATAAGATCAACTGCAGCAGATGGAGCATCCTTAGAAATACCTTATTAATGTGATCAATGTGGGTTTTCGAAGAGGAATTACCTGAAAAATCTGCGGATATTCTGATGTTCTGGTAGGCTTCATCAAGCAGTCGACCAAAGTTCCTAGCGATAAAGGATTATTGACAGAATTATGGGAACTCTACTTTGGCCGAGGAGTTTCAATGTACTGAGGGACGACTTTTTCTGCGATTTCGTCATGGTTGCAAGCAAAGCAGCAGTTCACAATGCCAATAGCGAAAATAATGCATGAGAAAATTCCAACCCGTAGCCTCATTTGTTAGTGAGCAGAGTAGCGTAATAGTAAATTATTTGCTAAAAATAAAAGGTTAATTGGCAAGCAGGCGAATAATTTGCTAATACAGGGTAAATTGCAAACAAATGAACAATTTGTTTGAAATAACCGAATCTGTTGTTTTATCCGATAGTTGAAGATTCAGTTTAGGCCCATCTGCTAGGGTAAACAGGATGAAAGCGTGTTTTAATCATAAATAAATGCTTTGGGAGAAAGTAAAAAGACTTGAGAATAAATTGTTCATTGTTAAACCAACTCAAAAAAATTTGATCGATTCAACAGTTATTTAAATCAAATTTGATTCAGATCTCCTGAAATTCAAAGCAGTTTTTACTTTTTTCATCAACACTACTTACAACCAGCGTTAAGCATGTCGGATCATATCGGAGAAAACTTAAACGATACCGCGCAAACCAAATCATCTTACTTCCCTTCAGCAAATAAACCAAAACCAACTTTATATTCCCAGAATTCAAATGAAAAATCTCCAATCCTCCTCGAAGAAGATTCACCTCACGATTTCCCTCATAACCAGCTTGAAGAGCTCTTATTTCGCAAATCCCAACAGCAAAACCAGCAAGCATTATTTTCAAACGTCGTCAGAGAGTTTCAATTTAACACTGGAGCTACTCAACCGGTAAATAAGCCTCGAATTCCAATTGGCTCCAGTCAGAAAGCAAAATATATCCTTCCGAGTCCCAGCGAAGCTAAGAGCAGTTACAGACCTCAATTTGCCGAGACAGCAGGAGAGTATGACACAACAAACTTCAGCAGGGAGTCATTGATGAACCAATCTGGCTACAATCCCTTGGAAGAGACCTTTAAAACAGATTTTTCAGCGGATTTATCGTATGAAAAAATGTATTCGGTGAGTAAGGGACATAATCAATCCATGAACCTTGATGGCACTTTAAAGAGGAATTCGGCTGTAAAAGCCTCAGGTAACGCTTTCTCCAATGCGATGAAAGCGCTGCAAGGTAAAGTCAGGGACCTTGAGGATGAGCTTAAGAAAACCGAGCGTTCGAAGCGAGAGCTCGCGAATCAATTGTTGACGGAATCGCGAAGGTTCGCGCAGCATGAGCTCGAAATCATGCAAAGTTCGGTGAAAGAGAAGGAGGCGTCGCAGAGGGTCTCAGAGCTGGAGCAAGAGAACAAGAAGCTGAGCGAGAGGCTCGCGGACGCTGAAAAAGACAAGCAACGAATAGAAAAATCGTTTGCTCAATGTAGCTCAGAGAAAGAGTCGCTTATGGCCGAAAATCGACAATTTCAGACGCAGTTGGCTGAAAATGCGAGGATGATGGCAGATTTTATCGCTCGTGAGAAGGCGGCGCAAGAAACGCATTTGAGAGAGATCGCTGAGCTGAAAAGAAGAGAAGAGGCCGCGCTTGGGCTAGTCGAACAACTGAAAGAGAGAATTATGCATTTAGAACAAGATAATGCTGAAAGCAAGAAAATATACAAGGACCACCTTCAAGAACTCGTTTCGAAGAATGAGGTGCTAACCAAGCAATTAGAAAGCTGCAAAAACGATTACTCACAGCAAATTCAGGATTTCGAAAGTGAGTTAGTGAATATTGAAGAGTCGCATAATGCCAAAATTCGAGAGATGAAGACCGAAAACGATGCATTGCAAGAGAAAGTGGCAGAGCTGCAAAAAACGCTTGAGGCAAAGACCAAAGAAAATGAAGAACTGAAAGGCAATCTTGATAAATGTTTTTCTCAGATGCTTGACACAAATTCAGTCAGTCCGAGAAGACAAACACAAAGCATCACCAAGACTCCAACGAAAACAATGAGCGAGTCCCATGACACTCGCTACCAAACTGGCAAATCTTCATTAGGTCCGAAAAATTCCATTAATGACTGGCATACACCTGAGCAATTTGAAGCGGATTACTCGAGGAGCCACCAGTTCCGCAGCGAGCAAAACTCTGATTGGCCTTCAAATCAAAAACCCTCAAAAAGCAGCCAGGTCAAGCAGTCAGCACAAACTCAGCTAACGCCGAAGCAAGGACAGCCCAAGCATAGCTCTCAGTTTGATAACTCGCCACGAGAGCAAGTGTCTCGCCAGCAAAATAGCATGGCTTCGCCATTTTCACAAAAACGCCATGGGATGAACATGAGCGCTGATCAGCATAGGGGAAGCGTTGAGCCAACTTTTCGTAATTTCGAGGAAAATAGAGGCTCTACTCGTATGTTCAGCGTTGATGAGAACGGTGATCCGCTGTTTATGGAATCTGGTGACTCAAGGCAGCAGTTTTCGCATGTGCAAAGATTAAGCCCGCAGCCATTAGACCTCGATGAAATCATGCGAGATCATCAATTGATTAAAGGCACTGCGAAATTTAACGGTGGTTTTAAGAATTTAAGCTTTGGAAAAAACGACTTCGAGAACCTAGTTAAAGACCAGATTCTTAGAAATGCCACCAATACAAGCTTCACGCAGCCGAAAACCGATAGCAGTCCTTATAATCAGAAAGATAAGGTGAATAAGCAAGCTGAGGATAAGCAACTTTTAGCATTGGTCGAAAGTATTTCGGAGTTGCAGCAGGAAGTGCATAAGAAGAATAGAGAGTATCAAGAGCTGTTAGCTAAAGCACAGGTAATCATTACAATAAAATTTTTTCTGATTATTTTTCGTAATAGCAAGCCGTTGACACCAAAGAAAGAATGGAACTTCGAGGCCGACTCGTTTCTTTGACTGAGGAAATACAGAAATTAAATAAGCAGCTTAACGTGTATAAAAGGCAGGAGCAGCGGATCGTTAGAGAAGGAAACTAATGGGATTTGAGAGCTATTCTGTTAATCGTGAGGATTTGGATTTATTAGATTATTGGAAATTTGTGTTTTATAATTTATTTATTATTTTTTGTTAAAAAATTGAGAAGAATTGTAAAGGATAAATTCCCAACGTAAAAATTTGAAAAGAATGGTGTAAAGGGGTATAGTAAATGAATTAGCTTCTATGATGAATGATTGTAATGGTAGTTCTGACATGAGTTTGAAGTCTCATAATGGAAAAGGGTCAACTAAGATATCTTGAGGTAAATATGAATAGAATCAATTCATTTTTCAAAATGATAAATTTTGATTAGGACGAGAGCAAAGTAATCAAGTAAATCTATCAGAGTTAAGGGTAGAGTTTCTCATATAACACGCATTCTCATCAGTAAATCATGAGTTTTCTGAAAACATTATTTTGTGAGTTTGATAACTCATGTAAATAGTTCTTAGCAATTAATTAACTCCAATTTTTTCAAGATGTTTTTGAATTAATACTAAATTTTATTTACTAAGTAAGTCTAATATGAATAACAGAATTGTTTTAAATGAAATTCAGAAATTCAGTAATCAGATAAGGTCAAACACTTTCCTGCTCAATAAATAAACAAAATCATACTATACAATTCAACAGTTCTTGATAGTCAATATTATAGTTAGTTCAAGTAATTCTTTACGTGTGAATATCTTGATGGATAGTATTGATTATGGTTTTGACGAGCAAGAGGACCGTCCTACGAAATTTCTAACAAGAGGCTGTATTCTAACCTTTACTTCAAAGGAGCGCGGGAAAGTGTCGCTTGAGTTGATTGAGCGAGAGGAATTCGATTATTTGTTGCTAAAAGCCAGGATTTTGATTCTCTCAGTAGGGCTAGAGGTACTATAAATGGTAACAGAGACAATCTGAGACGAGATTTCACCCAAAGCTATGTATGAGCTATCTTCAAAAGTGAGATCTCTCCCAACTCTTCATGTGTGGAGGAAAACTTATGATATTTTAATGTGGACTGCTTGCAACAAGGACAAACAAGGTAGACTTTCTCACAATTGAGAGCAGAAATGCTTCTTTAAGGCTGATCTTATAACTCACAGGAATGAGAATGTTTCGCCTTTGACTTTGATTTTGACTCAAGAGAGTGAGATATAAAGAATGGATATAATAAACTAAACAAGTTGCTTTAATTATTCTTCTTGATTTTATTAATGAATCTATTTTCTAACAATGCACTTCCCAAAAAAAACTTATTTTTCTACTTGTGAATCTATGAAAAACCGCTTAGTTGCCTTCCGCTTTTTGGTGTTATCGAAAAAACCTCAACTAAGTGATTTTGGAAACTTTCGAATTTTAAATTACTGTCCACGATCTTTGATCATCCTATAGCTTCTCAATAGCTCTTTCTCAATCAGACTTTCATATCTATCTGTATTCAAAATGCCTCTCTCCTAAACCCAATCTAGCTAGCTCTGCTTGCTCCTAAATATTCTGAACTCCAAACCATTAATATACCACGATCTACAACCATTATCATTGATTAATTTGGTCCTCATCTCCCAGGGAGAAGCACCTTACCTCTTCAAATCATATTGCTAGTCTGAAACAAGAGGTAAAAACGAATTAATCAAAGCATCAAAATCAGTTGATCCTAATTTTATTAAAATTGGTTGATAAAAAATCAAACCAGCCCGAACTCGGAATGATTTGCCTCAATTCAAATAGTTCACTCTTAAAATATCTTCGCTTGTCTAAACGTCTTGGAATTAAAAATTATTTCAAACAATGTTAAAAGGTAAAAAGCATGCCAACGAAGAGACCGCCTGGGACAGGTTCATGTGGAGTTGCAAAACACAAACCTTCTCTCTAATCCATGAACTTTTGCAAACTCAACCCACGCCAGCCTGGCTCTACATGATTCTTATCGTTATCGAATCCATTCAACTGTTATGGTACTCCGTTCATTCAAACTACGCGTTTTTATGGAACTCGCCGTCAGGCGCAGTATTCCAAGACGCTATCAAATACCTTCAATTCGACGCGTTTCTTCATCTGTCAACAAGCGGAGCATTCTTCACAGCGGCTTTATATGCCGCATTTGGATTGCAGGTTTTCGTTGTGCTATTATTTCTCGGCTTGCTATTATCACGCGCGACGAAACTCAAAAAGAAAGGCTCGACTTTCCTTACGTACACACTGAAGGTCCTAGGCTTATATATGGTGGTTAATAACACGATCCTTGGGATTCCGTTTTTGAATGTGTTTTACTCGGCGTTATACTGCCAAGACGACGATAAGATCCATGACTCGATCACCTGCTACAGCGGGATTTATTGGCTGCATTTAGCAATCGGAGTAATCGGGCTGGTGCTCTTCCTAGGAGTGACTCTACTCGTGCAGACCTTGTTCATCGAACGAAACCCTTTCTCTTCGATCCCATTCTCCAGTCCTCTCACGAGAATTGATCTCCTCAAACTCGTTTTTAAGATCGCCCTGCCTTTATACATCGTGCTTGATTACCAGGTATTTTAAGAGCATCTCCTTTCAAGCGAAATTGACTCTTACTAGGCGAATTATACAAAGTATTTCATCGGTTTTCTGCTGTTGGGTTGGGCTATTTTCCTGATTCTACGTTATAATAGCTCTTGCTATCACGACCCGAGAGTGCATTATTTGACGGTGAGCTGTGAAAGCATAATCGTTTGGTTCGCATTGGGTTCGTGCTTCCACGCGGTAATTTCATCTGATCAGCTTGAAACTCATATATTTGTTTCCTTTCCTACAGTTCTTAGGATTCGATGAAAGCAACCCGCTAGGCCTCTTATATCTGTTTGTAGGCGCTCCGGTCGTTGCCATCACGTATTGTAAGTTTTTCACCTGGGGCAGAGAGCGCATATTGAGACGCGATCTCCGCAAGATGAAAAGAGAGAGCGAGATCGAATACTTCATCCTCGAGGTCATGCAGCTCATTGAAAATAGAGGTATTCCCAAAAACACTTGTTTTTCCTGATTAAAACCTCCTCTCAGAGAAACCAAGGCAGCGGATAGAGCTCGAAGGAATCTTAAAACTATACATTCGATACGGACCAGTAAAGAACGACAACGAAGACATCTGCCAGCTCCTGATGCGCGACGTCCTACGCGAAGAAGATATCAATGCCAAAACCCGTCAATGGTACCTGTTCGTGAAGATAATGCTCTCCGAAGCGCTCGACCGGTTGCCAAAAAGCCGTGGATTGCACATGCTTTATTCTCATATTCAACATGAGAAGCTCACGAACAAGTATAAAGCCCTCACAGAATTGATGATCATTGAGACCTACAAACCCGGCCTGCAAGAAGAATTCTTGCTCTATCGGTACGCTCACATCATCGAGGAAGAAATGATCGAGGAAGATACTCGAAATTCAGAATCAAAGGGCATGGATATCAATACGATGGTTCTCTACCAAAATAAATTCATTGAATTTGTCAATGATATCGAAAAGTCCGTTGAATTCCATTTGGAGTTCTGGCGAGAGCTGCTGGAGGAGCTCCCTGATATTAAAAAGCTGCAAAACCTTGGGACGAGACTCACCAACCAGGCTGAAAGCTCGACACTAAAATACCAGCAGCTTATGGCGATAAATCCTAACAATATTAAAACTTTGCAAGTCTATGGCAATTTTCTTAAGGACATTGTAAACGATGAGCAGCAAGGCAATTCGATTCTTGAGAAAGCTGAGTTCATTGAAAAAAATTCCAAGATCAACAAGCAGTTTGTGGACGAAGAACGCCTCAAATATGGCGAAAACGCTACGACATGCATCATTACCTGCTCCGGAAATATCAACGAGTTGGGAATAGTGAAAAACTGCAACAGCGAGATCTCTCGAATCTTGCAGTTTACAAAAAACGAGCTCATTGGTCACAATATTACCAAGGTTATGCCAAAGGTTTACGCTGACAGACATCAGCAGTTCATGCTGGATTATTTCGATACCGCCCAACCGAAAGTGATGAGCCGTGAGAGACTCATTTTCCCGATTAATAGGTCCAATTTTATCAAGCCTTGCACGCTTTATATCAAAGTGCTGCCTAATTTGGATGAAGGCATCAAGGTGGTTGGGTTCATCAAGGACATTGACCTTGGTGACGACAGCGAGCTCCCAGAGGAGCAAACTCATTATATATTATATGGAGAACATGATGGTGTGATTTACGGGATAACGTCAGGCTGTCAACACCGATATGGCATCCCGGCGACTCTCGTCTATGGGAACGTGAAAGAGAACCAGCCGATGACGATCGATGAGATTTTCCCGGATCTCACGGCGCAAAGCCTCGAAGAACTAAAGAGTACGAGCGGAGTTATCGTCACGTTGGATACCACGAAGATTCCGCAGGACTACATGGTGGGACGTAACAAAAACAACAACGATGAGGAGAGCGAGTACAGTAATCTCGAGAAAGATGAAGAAGAAAGAGAGCAAGAAGAGAATTTGGAATTGGAGAGGTATCGTAGGCTAAAGGTGAGAGCGATTATCGAAGGAGAGGAAATATATGATGGGGTAGTGCTGAAAATATTAAAATTCTCGGAGTACACTGACACGGAAATCAAAAAAGAGAGGAGTAAGGTCAAGGAGGAAGAAGAGACTAAAGAGGCGGTTAAACCGGAAGATGTTACTGTCCAGCATCATTCGCGCCACCACGACGACGAAGATGAACGCGATTCGGTGAAAGAGGGTAGCGATCACGCTTCTAGTGTGTCAGCGAACACGATAAACGACGAGGTGCGGCAGGTGAGAGAAGGCAAGGCCGCGATTTCGGAAAAAACGGAGCCGAAGTCAATCAAATGCCTTAGAAGGAGTGTGATGGCCTTATTGGCTTCCGTCGTGATAATATCATGTAAAATTATAACAAATTCACCTTATTTACCACTTATTCCTAGCCGTTGAACTCGCTTTCAGGTTCCTACAAAACAACAGCGTAGAAGAAGGAATTAATGGGATCTATACTTCCTACAACAGGACTGACATTCTCGTCGACGTACTTTTCTACACTCGACAGCTGCAGATGCTGGCTACGTAAATTTTCTTATTAATTCCACTTCAATATAACCAATCACTAGCGGGACGCTGGATGCTACCGCGTCAAATACGTCGGAAGCGTCCATTAGAGCCAACCTGATCCAGCTCATCAACAATTTACAAGACGTTCAGTTCCAAGTGATTAAGGACTTGAATAGCATGGAAAGTCGTTCAGGAGTCAACGAAACGACAATGTACAATATTAGCTCTTTGCAGCAAGACAACTCAATCATTCTGACTCCGACCTTATTCAGTGATGCGTACTTCCAGTTTATCACTGCAGCCTCTGCGGTCAGGAACTCCAGTTTGCTTACCTTCGCCGGTGCGCTTCAACAACAATCGACGGTCAAAAATTTCTATTTCGTAATGCAGAACGGGTTAAATGAGATTAGAATCGCATCAGACAACCAATCCAATGTGTTTTATAATTTCTATCACGACGACCTGAGCTATTTCAATATCCGGCTGGCGATACTGATGGCGATTGGCATCGGAATCATCGTCCTTTTCCTGGTGCTGCTTATTCCCATCGTTTTTTCCGTACTGCGAACTAATAATAGAGTCCTTTCGCTGTTTGGCTATATCCCAATCAACGAAATCAATGCGCTTGCGGATAAATGTGACCGGTATAGGTATGTTTGGCTCGAAAAGCAAGCTCAAAGGAACTATTATGACGACGATGAGGAGGAGGGCAGTGAAGAATATGATGAAGAAGAGGGAGATGAGGAGGCGGAAGTCTCGAGCTCGGTTTACCAAGATGGCGAAAAAAGCTACCAAGAAGGCAATCCTGAAAATTCCATGCAAAATGTCAATGCTTCGGTAAATACCGAAGGCGAAGGCGTTGCAGATCGTATGGATAAGTACAAGCAAACAGCTGGATCGATGCAGGCCTCGACTCCGACAAGACTGATCGTTCCAACCGACAATAAATTTGGGAAATTGAGCCCAAGAGAACCAAGAAACGTTGCTAATAAAAAAGGTGCTATGAAAAAAGGCAAGAAATCTCCCAGAGAAATTGAGAAAAGCCAGATGGATAAATCTGCAGAGGAGATGATTTCGATGAAAAAGTCAGGTGATACGAGTATGAGAGTCAAGACAGAGAACACCCCGTTGAGATCTACTCAAAATCTGAACACCTCGTTAGAACTGAAAAAGAAAGTCCTTCTCAAGAAACCCTCGCAAGATGAGGAGGATAACAAGGATAACGCGCATGACAGGTCGCAAAAACTACTCAATTCCAAGGATAACAGCAGATGGAAGGTCGTGTTCCAATTCATCGTTGTCGGACTGCTGCTAGCGGCATACTTCGTAATAGACTACTGCCTCGAAGTGGCTTATATCAGCGATACTCGAATTTTATACGATATGCTTCAGCTAATCTCCATGAGGACCTCAGCATTGAAATTTACTCACACTTTTACTCAAGAAGACATTGTTAACAAGGTTAAATTGGCTGATGCTAATGGTAAGTGAAATCTCCTGATTCCGAATGACTCATGGATTATTTAGGCACTGACCTCGAGAATTACTATAACAAATTGGTCTATGCCAACGAGCAGATCCTTTTCGAAGCATTTTCTAACTACATGCCTCCTCAATTTTCAGATTTTAGGACTTATTGGGACAGCTATAACCTGAATAACACATGTCAGACATATTACGCCTCGTCATCGGGTAAATTTCTCATTTAATTGACCAAATTGTAATTATGGTTCACTTTTAGATTGTAAGGCCGTCGCTAGTGGCACGCTGGAGAAAGGAATGAAACAAGCAGTGATATATTCTCTTGAAACTGATACGGATTCGCTCAATCGATTCTTCCAGTCTAATCTCACAACAGCGGCGATAAAAGAAGCGATAAATTCTCAGGCTTTTATTAATACAAGTAAAATGATCGCCGGTTGTGTTTTATCTAATCTTTAATAAATATAGCCCAAGTGATACAAACTGTAGATCCAGTGATGAAGAATCTGAATGTACTATTCCTTCAAAATGCATTCGATTTCTTGGATTACCATATGATGACTGAAAAAATCAAATTCTCGATCTATATCGTATTCGTGGCTTTTGTCTTCGCCTTTATTTGGAGTCCATACTTAAATCGTCTCAGTCAAGAGATTTGGAGGACGAAAGGAATGCTGAGCATGATTCCGATAGACATTATGACCCGAAATGAGAATCTGAAGTCAGCGTTCCTTGCGAATGACTTCCTTTTCGCCGTGAAATAAAGAATTGAACCTTACTGCCTTGAGAATGTGTGTACATCATTAAGACAGTGATATTCTTAAGTTTATCTGCTGTTTTCCTCATATATATTTGGAATTCGCATATTTTTTTAAATGAAAAACTTCAAGGGACTATCTCTAGTCAGGTGACTATGATAAACACCATGAGAATTAGTTATGACAACCATAAGGCTAATTAGCAATACAATTTCGTCATCATAAATGTTTTATCATGGGGTTCTACAGGAATCTATTTAAGATCTTTCATGTGCTTTACTGCTCTCATCATTAGCATCTAGTTAAGAGAAAACCGATTTTTCAAGTCAAATCTAAGAAGAATCATCGATGAACTGTATTCTAATCTTTTAATTTACATTATCAGTTAAGATCGCAATAAAAATTAGTTGGTAAATGAAACAATGAGTGTCGATCAAAATCTC
>ENA-UOTZ01000504-UOTZ01000504.1-compost-metagenome-genome-assembly--contig:-NODE-504-length-32684-cov-5.595854_pt1 | contig 32684 bp, 18 predicted proteins | sample MGYA00238144_ERZ746983 | MGnify/ENA primary metagenome ERZ746983 (study PRJEB28759, sample SAMN06268863) | compost metagenome | isolation source: single cell | place: USA: California, Emeryville, Joint...
ATAGAGGAGGTTGAAAGACTAATTCTCCTTAAATTCAGAAAAAACAGTGTTTATTTAAATAGACACTTGAATAAACCATCTCCAAAAGACTATTTTGTAAATTATCCCATTGATTAGGTTTGTATGGCTCCTAGCTACAAAACAAAAAGGTATGCAATACTAAATACTATTTTATTTCTTATATCCAGATAGTGAGATTCAATAGTAGTTGATCAATTAAATTATTTGAATTCTATCCTGCTCTGAATTAATAAAAATTTTCATAAATCTTTCTGAATGAGTTCATTAAATCAGCGAGAGCTTGCTTCTCTCACCTCAAGGTCTCCTGATTTGTGAGCATTTCTACAAGCTCAGCCATTGTGAATTCATTCACTCCAAAACCAATTTATGAAAATTTTTGGTTCTATAATTGGGTAGATCATGAAAAATATAAACCTAGAAAAGCCGGTAACAAGGTCAAAATATGAAGCAACTTACAACTAAACATGTCTAATATTCATAAAACAGAGGTATTTAGGTAAATAATAAATATCATAATTGATATGTCAAATATCGATACATTTTCAACTAATCTTGTAAATAAGTGATAAGAATAAGTACAGCTATTATTAATTTTCATAATTGATTCGCCTCACAAAATGCTATCTATTATTTTCATTTTTGTAAGATATCTCGTTTAAGAAATAGCCTCAAATCTCAAATTTTGTGCAAATGTGAGAGTTCTGATGACAGGTGCGATATTAGGAAAAAGAGTATGTTTGGGCATCAAGTAATCATCATGAGCTCGAATGGTTATGCGCTCCTCGATGAGGATGAGCAAGTGCTTATTCTTAAAGATGTTGAAGAAAAGCTGTATTAAGTTAATATCTGACTCAAAAAGTCCCCTATCTACAATTCAACAAAGTTCTTTCTGCATCAATTGCGAAGAAAAAATAATAGTCGAAATTACTCTCCAGAAATATTCAACTAAATCTATTCATTCCCAAAATTATCCTATGCTCAGGCCCGACCCAATACACCCTTCAACTCATAAAAGCGATAGTTCCATCAACTAAATATCAAGTAAAGTAGACCTAAATAATTTCTGAGATTCTCATCTTGCTGTAATTTTCCGAGCTTAGCAGTAACAACGGCAATTTTAATTTCTGATGTTAGGAGTTTTCTTTTCCTTTAAGAGTAGACTTCTTTTTCGATTCCACAAAATACTTGGAAAGCCATCATACCATTCTGATTTCTTTTCCTTGTTGTGCCAGTTATGGTCTTCGCTCCAAGTAGAACCAGTATCGCTAGGCTTAAAATTCTATCTTTCGAGAAAAATTCATTTCTTGGGAATGCAGACAGCTAACACTGTGAATTAAGCGAATGAGTCATTATACGAGAAACCTTCAAAGCAGAAACTTCATGGTTAAGAAACCAACAATATGCATATTCATTAACGTGTGATAAAGGAAATGCAAAAAGCAAAATATAGCTTAATTCAGAAAATGCACTAGATACATACACAGAACTCGCTTTTGGTTTTTCTTACTGATAAGTACGTCCCTTCTTGATAATCAATCGAATTAACTTTTGCAGATGGCCGCAGTTTTTTCCCTCTGTAATAAACATCGAATGCATTGGGGTCAAGATCGGTATATTTCAGCGTAATCAACACTTTCAGGTTCTCAATGGTTTCGGCCCAATCGATATCCACGCTTGTCTTAGTGAATCTTGGGACAGTGTCAAATTCTTCGAGAAATTCGACGAGAATGATCATTTGCTTTCTGGTGTCCGAGTTGAATAATCTAAATTTATAATATCGTGTGCTTTAATTTCTCAACTTAACTTCGTAGTGAGCAAACTGACAGCTTATTTTTTTTTGAGTGTTCTGATAAACTTAAATTAGCGCCTAATGCCCACAAAATCTGGTTAGTTGGTTAAACGCCAAACCGTGAAGCGCTAAAAATTGCGGAAGCTTTCTGATCCTGCTATTGAAGGGTATCTCCTCATAAGCTCAGAGAACACACAGAAATCATTCGGCAATCTTCAGATATCTCAATGGTAGACAGCTAATGAAATGAATCAGTATTCCCATATCTATAAATACCATGTTCTGAGGCGGAAAAAGCAATGGTAATTGCTGTACTTACACCAAGAGATAATATAATTAACTTTTCATAAAGATTTTGAGGCAGATTTCATTGTAATCTGAATAGATTTAGGGTTGAGAAGCAAAGCCTTCGGTCGAACTGATAAAAACATGTCGAAGGAGAATACGCAGCTGAAATAATTTTTCTCAATAGGAAGGTATGTGTTTCTACTAAATGATGATTTGGCAATTAGGCGGCTTTCTTCAGAAGAACGGTTTAGTTTTTGTGAAGTTTGAGAAATTGAGGATATTGCCATTCATAATTAGAGCAAAGCTTATGCTGTGATTGTTGAAATGAAGAGTGATTCGTGAGTGTGAGAAAATCTTTGGCTTGTTGAACTTAAAATTCTCTAATTGAAAATCTTATTGAATTTTATTGCATTAAATATCTTTAAGAGTGAGTGAGACAACAATTATGTCACTGCGAGAGAAAATCGAAGCAATATTCAATGATGTCATTCTCAAAGGAGAGGATGCTGATGTGAGAGAATATGACAAAGAGATCAATGGATATCAAAAGGACTCCCTTGACGATCTCTATGATTCTTTGCTTGAGATCATGAAAGAAAACGAAAATGTCACTGTGAGGAAACTCATCACAGAATTTTGGAGTAAGAAGTTAGTTTACGACTCAAAGAACACTCCTCATGAGTATTGGAGTAAGCTCAGCAAAGAGGCGAGAGACTCTTACAAAAAGGAACTCTTCAAATTCCTCACTATGGGGCCAAATTTCACACTCAAAGAAAAGATTTGTGACATAATTGGAGGAATTATTATCACAATGCAAGCTTTCGAAGAACCGACAACGAAAGAAACTGAGGACATTCCTGAAGATGCAAAAGAGTGGCCTGAAATTTCAAAGACTCTTGAAACTCTCGTCAAATCAGAGTCAGAGATTGATAACTCATCGGCCTACTTAATCATGGCAGAGGTTTTTGCAAACGGCTTCACGATTCCAGATGTAGATAAGAAAAAAATTGAGGCCTGGTTTAAAACTGGTCTGCAGAAGAGTTCTCCTAAAGTTCAATTAAGTGCTATTCAATTATTACTCAGCTTGCCCGGTTCTGGTGATGACGAATACACAAATGCCTGCTGCCAGGCCCTCCCGATAGTTTTTGAAAAATTGAGGAGTATTGTTGGAACAAATCCAGATTTACATCGAACCGCTGCCAACATTTTCAGAAATTATAAATCACTTCCTGAAAAGAATCAAAAAAAGCATTTCGGTGACTTATTTGAGATCGCCAAATTGATATTCAATAAAGAAGAAGAAAGTAAAGCTGCTATCAACCAGGACATGCTGAATTTGATCGCGGGCATCATCTTCGAGAATCCATCTTTCATTGCAAGAAAGAAAAAAATGTTGGAGGAATATGCTAAATTGCTCTTCTACCAAGTTGCTATCACGACTAAGGATGTCACTGAAGAATGGGCAAGACCCCCAGAAAGGTATAATGAAGAGAAAAAATCTTGTGAAGAAGACAGTTACAAAAAACTATTTTTTGATAATATCGACATTCTGGCATCAGTAATTCCTCAATCTGACCAAATATTAAACATTCTTGAGGCGAAAGTGAAACATGAACTGGACAATGGCGACTGGAAAGCAAAATACTTTGATCTCATGATCAAATCACAAATAGGAGAATATATTGATCTACCCATTGCATTGAAAATTATTGAGTCATCTCTGATTCATTTGAAAGACCCTCATCCAAAAGTGAGATATGCAACATTACAACTCATTGGACAATATTGCGAAGATTTGGCTCCTGAAATTCAACATGCCTGTCCAAAATTACTGGCTATTTTGTGTGAAGGGTTAGCAGTGGAAGAAGTGCCAAGAGTGATCAGTCACTATTTCGCAGGATTCTTGAATTTTTTTGATAAGAGTGTGAATCTTAACAATCTTGGGACAGTAGACCTCCAGCAGTTGATCAATTTAGGTTTAAAGCATTCTCTTGATGGAATTTCATTTTCAAGAGGAGCGGCATTAACATTTGTGGGAGGCCTTTCAGATGTATTTAAAGAACACCTTGCTCCTTATACAACAGCAGTCATGGAAGTAATACTGAAGCTTGCAATCTCAACCGGGAAAGAGTATATGCTATTGAGAGGACGTGCCCTTGAAACAGCAACCCTCTGGGCTAACGATGTGTCTAATGCTAAAGCTTACGGCAATCAAATTATGAAACTGATAATTGAGAGTATGAATGACTTCATAATTCTTGATGAACAGCCAGCTCCTCTTAAAATGTATGTTGTAAATGCAATTAATCGGCTATTTCGCTCAATTCCTCAAGTATTTGAGGCTCATATTCCGGAGATTTTTCCAAGACTTATTGACTTAATTCAGAATATGCTCGTCCCGAAAGCTGAAGAGGGAATTCTCAGTGATATCTTGAAAAGTATAAAGAAAGAAGAGAGATATTATGCCCATGATCATAAAGATGAGGATCACAATGGAGATGATGGAGTAAAAGAAGTGCAGTACGGATTTGATGAAGTCGACATATGTTGTAATTTGCAGTTTATACATGACCTTCTCTCAAGCTATTCGAAAGTCATGGTCCCCTACGCCGAAAAGTTTGAACAATTCTTCAAGAAGTCGCTTTCAACAACACAAACCGCCTCTGGTAGCGATATTCAACTTGGATTATTCCATGGAGTTGTTGCTTTTTTGAATATGGCAAAAACTCAACTGAGTACTGACCAATTCCTTAGACTCCACAAGGAGTTTTTCATATTTACTCATAATAAGTTTGAGAATGGTGCAACCTTCACTGAAAAAACTTCTAAATTTTTAGGAGAACTGTGCAAGCTGTATTCTTTAGCTGACAATACGCTCAATGCTGAAGAATTTAAGGTTGCTTTCGCTTTTATTCAACGGACAAATATAGAACTTGCTAGGGTGAAAGCTTTGGCTATTGGAAAAATGAATGGGGAAAAACATGACGAAGAATACGATGAAGAAGACGCAGTTGAACAGGAAGAGTATAAAAAAACGGTGGCAGAAATCGAATTTTCTCAACTGACACTAATTGATTGCCTTGGACAGCTCATTAGACACAATCGAAATTTGTTCAATGAGAAGTTCTCAGAAGAAATTCTGCACTATTATTTAACCTTGTTGAAGTCACACCAGGGAGAATTTCAAAGAGCTGATCAATTTCAAATAGTAGGCTATCCTGTGTGCGACCTTTTCGAGTTTTTCTCACCAGATCATCCTGAAGTCGCTAAAATACTGGATAAAATAATTATCCCTCTGCTAGATTATGGTGCTGGGCATATCAGCCATGCTTGCCGTCACACAGTCAGTTATGGAATTGGAGTTTTTGCCAAAACTGCCAAAAAAGAAACATTTATTCAATATCAGGATAAATTGCTCGAGATCCTGAAGAAAGCCGGCAAATTATTATTGAGCTTCTCCTCTCCTTATATGATAGACAATTGGGTCGATCTTAGCAAGAACACGAAGCTCTTGCTTGATCAGATTGGAGCAGCTTATGGTAAGATCTTAAAATATAAGCCAGATACTATTCATCAAAGCGCTATCGTGAATGAGTGGCTAAGATATCTTCCACTGAAAGCTGATGAAACAGAGATGCAAGAACAACATGAATTCCTTGCAGACCTCGTTTTAGGACCAAAGTTTGAAATATTGTGTGGTGAAAATGAGAGTAGAAAACCACTTATTACTCAGAAGATCAAAGAAGTAAGAGAGAGATCGGAATCGATAAAGGATCAAGGAGTGAGAAGACAGATCGAGAATGCTTACTTGAAGCTCACGAAAACAGAATAAGTGAAATATTTTATTGATGAATAGAAAAAAGAGCTAGCATCTCGTTTTTCATGCTTCCTCCCTTTATATCTTTTTCGATTTGTTAGTTCGCTAAGTTGATATCAAATTGGATTTCAAACGACCTGAAATAGAACGTAGTACAAAATTATTTGGATTCCATCAGAAGCGTATTCGATACATTTATTTTTTTTTTAAGTCGAGCCGATATATATAATACACATTTTCTAAATTTGCAGCCATGAGACACATGCAGAGGAAGGAGAGTTCTATTTTGTTCATTATAGCAGAACGTAACAATGAACATATGCTCTCTCATTATCAATACACCCTCACAAGAGTTAAAGTGCTAAATTTAACAGAATATGTTAGAATTCCAGAATCTTGTCATACGAGTCTCACTTATATTATTCGAGCTACAATACCTTGAATTCGGAATCAATTTTTATGCTTATTTTCTCATTCAGTTGAATTTGAAGGAAGAAGTTTATGGAAAATAAATGTCTTTATTAAATCAGAATATTTTTATGATGAAGATATATATCATTTCGCGATATATTGATAGCGTTACAATTGACGAATTAATAGTTTCCTCAGCTAATATGGAAAGCACCAACACCTTCAAATATTGCTAAGAGCAATTTCTCTCTAAGGATCTCTTTGGTGGGGTATACTGGCAGATCAATCGCATTGGAACTAAAGAGATGATTGCATTAAAAAAAAAAATATTCTCAAAGGATTACCAAGTATGAGCAACCGGCAACATATCGGAATCATGAAGGTGATTGATTGCGATAGGATGTTCTTTGAAACCACCATGAGCTGCTTTGGAACTTCCCGAGATAAAAAATAAGAAAGCAGAGCGTTTGTTTTGATCGAATTCCTCGAGTATCTCCCAGAACATTTTCATATAACCCACATTGAAATTGCCTGAAACCTCCGCATGTGCCTTCATATCCTTGATATCTATCGTCTGAGCACCAGCGATTATCAGTCCCAGTTCGCTGGGTGAAAAGTTCTTTAGAGAAGACGACGGCAAGACACTCTCAAATCCATAGAGAAAGGCTTCAATCTGCGATGACACTTCTTTTCTGATTTTGGCATCCGCGAAAAGCTTGACATAAGCTTTCTTATTTGCCTCCGTCACCTTCATGTTCGCACCCTCAGGAAGCAATTCAATCAAATGGCGATCGCCGAAGAGGTCCAACTCGTAAGCAAAACTCTGTTCTAGGATATCAACGTTATTTTCGAGTATCCACTTCAAACTGGCGTATAATTTTTCGTCAAGTTCTTCGAGATCACCAAGAGTCAGATCTTGACCTATAAGCCAAGTTTTCTTATCAGATAAGCGAGGATATTTTAGACTACCTTTCATTATTTTGTAGAAGCTCCTTGAGAAATGGACATCAATGAAGGATTTTGTGCGAATCGCCTTTCAGGAAGGGAAAAAAGAGATTAGGTAGACGGAAATCAATATCATTTACCAGGGCAACGTGATATCCTGCATACTCGAAGTACCTGAGATAGTCAGGAATGCTCTTTGAGGCGATGTTGGGGTGTACAGCCTGTTTGTTTTCGGTATACTTGAAGAGTCCGATTGCTGGGTCGAATAATATCTTTGTATTTTCAACAAACCAAGCTCGTCGCAGACCGCCTGAAACTTTCAAATTGTGAATAAAAATGTGTGAATTACCTGCATCTGAACCTTCCTCGTCTTGGTATCGGATGGATGGAATTATCGTTGATCTATCTTTGTAAGGAAGTTCGAACAATGCGTCCATAGAATCATTTAAATGATGCTCGCGTCGAACTTCAATGTCTAATTTATTAAAGAATTAGCGAAGACGGAAATTAAGTTGCATACATTTATTTTGCCTTGGATAATTTCGAATCCCAGAATTTCGTTCTCTCTCTGATAGGTCAAGGAGGTAAGGGTATTTGAAGGCGAAGCAAGTCTTCGCTATATGGGTTTCTGGAAGCTCAATCAGTAATTGGACCAAATATGGTTTTGGGATGCTTAGCAACGAATACATATAAACTTCCGAAGGCTTTAACGTGGTAAATTTCTGCTTTATTTGAGAGAAAGATCTTCCTGTGAGCTCTAACTCCCGAAGTTCGCTTGCTTCTCTTGATAAGACTGTTGGGATATGCAGACTCTGCTCCAGTGTTTGGAAGTTTTCCAAATCGACCATGTTTTCAGGTTTCTCAGAGGTGTTTTCTTCAGAAAGGATAACTATGTCTTCAAGCAGTATCAAGGCAGCTTGTATGTTCAATAAGGACCTCCAAAGCAGGCGAGAAAGAAGCGGCACATTAAATTTTATCACCTTGGCAGTATCATGAATCACTTCAAAAGCAGCAATAATAAATTTGATCTTTTCGTCACTGTCCAACATAAGGTTTATAAAATCTTTGATCAAAAATGCCCATTGTGCAAGCTTTCCGTCACTTTGTAGATTTTTCTCATGGAAATCTCGATTATTTGTAATGTTATTGAACTGACCGACGATCGAGGTCGTGAAGATATCCAAAAGCCAACAGAAGGTTTCACATAAGCTCAGATCCGTCTTCTCGAGCAATTCACAAAGTAACTCTTCTGTCTCAATCTTTTTGATCTCCAAAGAAAGGCTATTCAGTTGCTTCTTTACAGCAATGAGTTGATCAGCACAAGATTGAAAGATTATCGGGCTCACAGTTGAAATAAACTCATAATTTTCCATCAACCCTCTAACCAAGTGATCATAGTTTAGTACTTGGTTCTTTGCTTTAGCTGCCATTATCATCTTCCAGATTTTCTCAGCAGTTTGATGACTGATAAGCTGATATTTGTAGATAGAATGGTTATACTTCTGAATATCTTTCTCAATAATCAGTTGAGTCCCTGGTTTTATGAGCATTGTAATGATGAATTCCACAACCTGAAACAGATATGGGATATCAGATTCCTGGCGAAGGCACGCTTCAACGATTCTTTCAATGCCGTTCAGAGGCCCCTCTTTGCTCCACGAAAGATCCTTGAGGGAGCTTGTAGCAAACCGTTTTAGAATATATGTTGGCATTTTTAAAGCTAGCTCATACGAAAAAGAAACGTTGATGCAGCATGCACGCAATATGAGGTCAACATTCGAAACAAGAGGTATTTCGTGGTTCTTGAAGAGCAATTTGAGCTTTTCATCACTGGTGTCCTCGAGTAACTCAAGCATCGAAGCCGCAAGTCGTATTCCATTGAGAGGGTTCATAGAAAAACATATTGGTGGCGGCTGGAGGGAGCAAATAACGCTCAGAAGTAATTTTTCTAAAGCAGAGTCACTAAGAGAGAAGAGTGAGTAGAGCTTCGCTGCTTTCTGCACGGTGAGAGCGTCATCTCTGTCAGCGTTAAATCGGCCTTCGAATATTCTTTCTTTGGCAGCCAGATTCAGTTTCATCGCGAGAGTATCTCCTTGGTTGCTTGGTTTGAACAATGGAGTGCTGATAGTAGCAGTGCTTTTGAGGTTACTACGGTCTGCTACATATCTGCTCATTGAGAGATTGAGAAAATCAAAAATTTCCGCTTGACTGAACCTCTTGTAGTTGTGCTGGTTAATGTTCTTCACTATACTATCATTCGCCTTGCGAGTAAATTGATAACGAGCTAATGTGGTTTTAGGGAGCTGTTCTTTCAGAAAAGCAGGCATAAAATAAACAAAAAGCTTCCCTAAACTCACTGGCTGGAGGGATTGGACATAAGTATCCAGGAATTCTTTCTTTGCAGTCTTTATCTCCTCTAAAGATGGATTACTTAGGCTGTACGTCACTTCGTGCAGCGAAAGAGACTCAATGAATTGCTTCTGCAAGCGAGTAATAGCTTCACAGTGCTCCTGTAGAAGATTCGGGCGGGTTACGAGCTCTTGATCTTCATTCTCGTCTATCACGACAGATATCGTTTCTTTCTTTTCTTCCTTCTGCCCCTTGGTAGTCTCCTTTTTAGCTTCATTTTTATTAGCCCTAGTTTCTTCGACCATTATAGAATCTGGTTGTTCAGCAGGTTTCTTCATTAATGTGGATGAGGTAATTTTGCTCTCCTGAGGTTTCTTTTCTTTAGACACTTTTTTTTCTTCCTCCTTGTTAAGAATCGGTGAAACCCCTGTTATTGGCTCTTTCGGTTTGGCTAGTGCTTCTTCTTCATTTTTTTTCGCTATCATCCTCTTTGTAATATCATAAATTTGGATGTGGGATGTATTAATTTCGTTCATTCCTTTGTTGCGTAAGTAAGAATCGGGGCTCACACTACAGTGCAAACCAATCGATTGATAAAAGGGATCAAAAGTTTGTGGGAATGACGAAAGCGTTATTGTGGTGATCGAGAGTCCATTGCCCCGGAGCGAATCTAATAGCTCAGATACCTCCTCTTCCTTATACAGGTGCCGATATTCCCATCGTGATGAGTAGTAATAATCACCACACCAAGTGAGGTTAACATCTTGAGTGTTTAATGCAGAGAGTTTGTCACTAACTTTGGTCGTTTTGGTGTCTCCATTAATCTCTTTGTTGAATGTGATGTTTGGTATATATTCAGCCAATGTGAGGAGGTTTTTTGAAGTTTTGATCAAAGTTGCTTCTTCCATATTCTGTGATTCGCTTATAAGGAAAGAAAACTTATCGGTTATCCAAGAAGTAAGATCAGACTCTGAGGGGAAATTGTTATGCTTGACATATAATGAAGAGACTGACTTTTGAAGAGCTTGAAATTCGATAATAGCTCTCACTTCAGGATTAGAGCTTGCTAAATGAGCCTGACATATTTTTTCGAGGAATGTGCTCAAATCTATCATCAAATTATTCCTAGTAGTTTCTGAAAGTTCCATCCAATGTTGAGAAATCAAATCCCCTAAACAGCCAACAAACTGGACATAATTGTTGATGATCCACAGCAAGGCCTCGGTTTTTTTCTTCTGGTGTTCCTTCAACAGGATCTCTATTGAGGAATTGACAATTCTAAAGATCTCTGCCATAATCATTTCACCAAGGTTCTGAGGGTTACCTCCTTCTATAGCGACATTGAGTTTAAAGCCGATGGCCTTCTTTATGATAACAAATAAGACTGATTCCACACGTCTTGGCTGGAAGATAAAGGCTGCTCTCAACAATAGTTCAATGAACTGGAACTCCTTCATCTCCTTTGTGAGAGGCAAGATGAGCTCATAATTGACGTTATTTTCCTGTGCAATCACAGGGAAGGTTTTAGTGATGAGGTAAGGAAGAACAAACTCATTTTTTTCAACAAAAAAAGCGAGCTTCATCAACTCCAGAGCTGGCTTCTTGTTAATTTTGGACTTCTCTTTAGTCATTGTGCTGAGTTGGTTATATAAATTATCACAGCTCAGGTCAACCAGTTCTTTAATTTGGGGAGGCATGTTGGCTCTTAGCCATTCGAATAAACCAACAGGCTCTGAAACTGAAAAATTCAATTTATGGAGATCTAATTAAATGTTATTCTAGAATCAAAAATGAGTAATCCTTACCAAGAGTAGCAGTCTTCTTCCCTGTGATCACGAGCTCAAGGCCTCCATTTTTCAATTTTGTGGCGAAAACAGCATCTATATAGTAAAAGAGCCACTCTGGGATGGTGGAAATTTGAACTTTCTTTAGAATGTCCCGAAGAAAGTCGTTTAGGTTCTGTTGACTACCCGCTTCGAAAGTGAGCGCAACTTCATTCAGTTTGTGTTCAAACAATATTTCCGAAGGAATGGGTTTAGAAATTATTCTGAGCATTAGATGCGCTACGAAACTTGATGAAAGATTAGATTCCACGCATGATAACCCGAGTATCGAGCAAATTTCTTTATCTTTCATGAACTCATATTGCGGATCTTCTTCTTGGTTTATAACCACTAAGAAATATATTACTGCGAAAAGATTGTCCAGCCTTTCTCCATTCAGAGGCTCTATATCCCCGAGATTAGACCAAACTTTCAGTGTATTTGGCAATAGGCCTCGCAATTTCGCGATAAAGTTGAGTCTGTTCGAGCGCTCATGGGTTTCGAGCATATCTCTAATCATCAGCGAACTCAAAAGGAAACCAACCTCGAAAGAAAATATAAAAAGTTGATTTATCAGGTCCTTTCCTGTTTGCGCTCCAATTTCACCAATATTTTTTTTCACCGAGCTAACTAATTTCAGATTTTCAATGAAGAACTCGGTAAATTTAGAGGGCAGTTCATGCACTTTTTTATCTTCGTAATATACTTCATCACAGCTTAAGAACAGGTAGTTTCGAATTGCAAGGCTGAGCTTCAGTAAATTCTTATAGTATGCTGCGAGATCTGGCCGCGAATCTTTAAAAAATTCACAGCAAGCAAATGACGCGAGTTCAGTCGGAGTTTCTGTAAATTGAACGTGTTCTCCTTTCACTTCGCTTTTTGATTCTTCTTTAAGGGTAGTTTCTGATGACAATAAATCTTTTGTAGATTCAGGTCTAGTATTCTCTTTATGAAAGATATCAAGGTGACTTTCGTCTTCGATTATATAATCGTAACTCGTTGCCTTGAGCTCTGAAAAGATTTTGCACAATTTCATGTATCTCTCGTTATCTTCCCATCCTATATAAATTTTAGAGGTTAGTTTTTCTGATGAACTAAGCTTTCGAGTTTTACCTGAAGAAATCCTTTTGTAGCAGTTCAGAACTAAAGTTTCTAGCCTCGTACTATTCGAGTAAAATAGGACACTGTTTTGAACGATTTTATGAATGTTTTCGATGAAATAATCAAACCCGTTCAAGCATGAACGAATTACATCTGGCATATCCGAAGTGCCTTCCTTTTCCGGGAATAATTTTTTCAGTTTAGGAAGAGTTGAACTTACTGCAATGCTCCTGTTTGCCATGATCTCTAACTGCTGAGGCTGGTAACACAGTCCTAGTATCAAGAACTCTTGAAAGTTAGATAGATCTCTTCGTACTTTTCGGGGATTGCGCATGTTCCGCCGAGTATACCTATTGCGAATTCGAGCAACTCTTTCACTGAAGAAAAATGCGAGCAGGCTGGAGACTATTTTATTATGAAGATACTTTTCTCTTAGAATTTGATCACTTGCTAGGTCGTAGACTGATATCGGTGTATATTGGAGAAAAGGCGAGATTCCTTTTAAGCAGAGAGAGCAACCATCGTCGCTGAGAGCTAGAAACAGATAATTCAATCCTCTCCATAAAAAGTGCTGAAATGCAGTGACGAAAGGACTATGAGAAACGAATTCCTCAGTGGCATTTTGATATGTCTTCAGAAACTTAATTTGTTCCTTTAGGCCCATTCGTACTCGAATGTAATTCTTTCCAACAGCTTCAACTAACTTCACAATTAGCGTGATAAATCCATTCGGTGTTAGTTTAAGGGAATCCACTTCCGCTTTGAGTTTGTTGAAGAAAGTTCTACATCCTCGGGCCGTGAAGAAATATTGAATGTTTTGGTTGTGTGTGAACGAACTCCTTAGCGCGAACTTGATAAAATGCATGACTCTTAAGCAAGGCATTGGAGTCTCGAACAAATGCCAATCTTTCAGATTAAAGGGAATCCTCGCACCGAAATTGGTAATCTTAAAGACGTTCTCATCTTGGAAGATAGGACAACTTTCGAAATCTATTTTGGAAATTTCTGCTATGCTTTTGGTGAGAGTCCTAAAATGAAGCTCCAGGTCTTCGTTCAAATCTTCCTTGGTGCGAACCTTCAAATGCCAGTAGTACCAATCACTGACCTGGGAAGATGAGGTTAGTAACAATGAGTAAGGAGAAGAAATGAATTTCAGCTTCAAGCCTCTCAGTCTTTCACTCATAGGCGTGTCAAAAGTACAACCAACCCAGCCTTTCATTAGTCCTATCATTTCTTCGAAATAAGGTCTAAACTTGCTGATTTCCAATAAGGCGAGATTCAGTTTCAAAGAGCGCTTTTGAGTGTCGATGCTTTTCGAAAGCTCGTCGAGCTCATTGCTCTTGAGGATGAAGTGATTAATAAGACCTTCATGCGAATCAACAAGAATTTTTCGTAATAATCGTATTATCATCCGATTATGAACATATCTGGTATAGGCTCGTCTGTAGTTAGGACAGAACATCATTGAAGACTTCCCATTAAAAGATGTTTCGAAAAGCGATCGTAAAAGACCTTTTTCAATGAGAAAAGTCTTCTGGAGTTCTTCGTTACTGCATAACTCACGAATCAGATAGATTTCATAGAACGATTCCCAAGGCTCTTTGTAAAATTCGCAGCACTTATCCATGAAATCAAGAAATTCTTCACTCCTTGTGAGCTCAGAGAAGTGCTCAGGTTCTTGATTTTGCACCCGTAAAAGCTCTTTAAGTCTGATCATGACATAAAAACGGACTGCTTGATATGTGATTTCGGATTTTTGGTAGAGTTTGGGCTCCAATATTCCCTTGAAGAATGCTTTATCCATGATAATTCTATGGAGCTTTGTTGCAGTTCGCCTGGATTCAGATAGATTCTCAAGGCCGACAGCAGCAGCAACATTAGCAGTAGTAGCGGCCGAGGTAATTATCTTGCAAAGAAGTTGGATAATTTGTAGGAATTTAAGGCTTATTTTTCTGGCATTTGGACCCTTGATGGAGCTGAGCTCCGAGAGTTGAACGATTAGCCTCTGAGTTGTCTGAACAAGTCGTTCAGTATCCAGGGATTTTAAGCAGAAATCATATTTGAGAGCTTGCTGAAAGGTCAAAAATGTTTCAAACTGATTGAGATCAGGGGTTTGTGTATCTTCTTCTGGAGAGTACCGATAAACTCTCGATTGAATGAGGTTGAATATCTTTATTATTATACCCTCATGCTCCGGAACCCCAGCTTCTTGGAACATCTTAGCAACTCGCTTTCTCAATAACACTCTCATGGCTTTGAACAGGGTATTTTGAATTTGGACCAGCAAAGAATGAACTTCAAGGTATTCTCGGTCTTTAGCATTTTGTTCTTGGATTCTCTCGGAAATGGCTTCTAAGGAGGCTAGAATCTGCTTCTCGATGGTTAATATTTCGGAAAACAGTTTGTCATTTCCCGCCAACTTGTTTTTATTCCAAACTATCAGGTTTGAGTCGAGCATCAAATCAAATATCTCCAGGGCCGCAGAACTAAAACCCAGTAAGGATATTAATTGACTAGGTTGTAGAGATTTTTGTAGCCCTTCAGTGTTGAGATTGGCCAAAACAGCCGTCAAACTGTTGTAAATTTGCATTCCATTAAAATTCAGTACTGATTCAGAAATCCCTTCTAATGGAAGATCTTTCTTGAGATCCATCAGATAGCTCATCTTGACTAGAGTTGAAGGTAAGAATTAATACAATTCGGGTAAGAGGTGTATCTTACGCAGGAAAATCATGATTTGGCTCAATTTTGCCAAAAAGTTGCTGACGCCTTCCTCACCAAGTCTCAGAATAGAAACCAAATCGAATAGAAAAGCAAGCCCTCCTAATGATTTCGCATGGGTTTTCTTGTATTTTTCTTCAACTTTTAGCTGCTTAGTAACCTCGAAAAAATCGGATGGTGACATCGAGAGAAGATGATTTCCGGCAGTTTCTTTCCATTCACTAGTGAAAACTCCGAACTGCTTATTGCTTGAAAGCACGGATTCAATGGCTTTTAAAATCTCACCCAAGGTAGCCTCTCTCTTTAGGATTTCTGATTGTTCATCGCTCGTCATAGCTTTCTGAAAATCTGCTATAATGGCCGAAAGTTTCGAAAAATCAAATCCAATACCCTCAAGCAAGTGGAGATAGGGCTCAATATAATTGCTTAAAAAACTGATCGAAGTAGATTTCTTAAATGTGTACAGCGTCGAGTTGAGTGTACTTACCCAACCAACTATGGCTTCAGAATCTGCAGTCGACAAAAGTAAATCTACTGGAGGGACGACATCTCTTAGGTCCCATCTTTTGCTTGCGCAGAATCTGTTGAATGCAAAAATCTGCTGAACTATTTTTATTGCAGCCTGAGGCTCAAGGCTTTTTTCTTGGTGTTGAATTGCAGATATGCAAAAATTAAGGGCTTGAGCTTTGTGACGGGTCAATGCTGGCAAATCTTCTTCAGTAAACTCATTGAATCTATCGTTTGCTTGGAAGGAAATTTCAAGATTCAGTTCCTCTTGAGCATCGTTTAGACAATCGACAAAAGATTGGAGTTCGCTTCTATCAAAATCTCCGAATCGGACGTTAAGCTCGATAAGAGCGCCCTAAGTTTACGAAATATTTATGGATAATTATCTTTTAATGTTCATTTACAGGAGTGAGATTTGATTGTCGAGATTGCTTTTCGTATTTGTGAATTAAAGAACTAAAAGCTTCTCCTCTGCCTCTCAAGCTATAGCTTCCTCTTCCTCGCCCTCCTCTGTAGCCTCCTCTTCTTCCACCTCTACCTCGTCCTCTTCCTTGCTGACTTCCTCTTCCTCGTCCTCTACCTCGTCCTACTTCTTCATCATCACTAAATCCATCAAATCCACCTCTTCCTCGTCCTCCTCTTCTTCCACCTCTACCTCGTCCTACTTCTTCATCATCGCTAAATCCATCAAATCCACCTCTTCCTCGTCCTCCTCTTCTTGACATCTCTAAGCTGAGTCAAATTAAAACTTATTTGAATCTTTGAACTCAGATGAAATCCCACCTTTAAATAAGGCAAACAGGAACAGTTTTATTTTTTATTACTCTGAAAATCCTTAGAGTAAACATCTAAAACATTGAGATTGTTTTCAAATAACTATGTTTTTCCTTCCCTCTCACATCCTAGCCCTTCTCTCGCTTGCTATTCTGAAATATTTGTGTGCTTATGCAGAATGCTATTATAAGTGATACAATTTAGTTGAGCTCCTCACCTTCCGAATTCAAATTGATCAGAAAGTGAAAAAATAAATTTTATTCATTAGCTCAAAGAAAAACAAAGCTAATTTGAATTTCCTCTCTCTTGAAAGCAATTAATAAAAGAGCTGAAATTAATTGTTTCCAACAACGTTTCTCATTGGGAATTGCCTTCTGAGCCCTTTTAGGGAAAAAAACTTTTTTGAATTTGAGTTTCCTAAGAAATACAATCATTAAGAACTGAATGTTTACACAGATTTCTTGTTATTCCGTCTTTCAATGCCGTTGCAACCGATTTTTCATCATTGTTTCATTTTTTACTGAATGACCTCTGTTGAAAGAAATAAATTCCCTTTTTAGCAGATTAATCTTACTTTCAGAGATTTTTGCTTTTTGTTCAGTTTCCTACCCTCTGTCCTCAAGGCATAAACTGGTACAGTTCTGGCTCCAGAACAAGCAATCAAATCGCCTTCTTTATTCCAGTCAATTCAGTATGACGCCAGATGATAATATTAATTTAAAGATGAAGTGAATAGCAACATGGGATCTAATTGCCCTCCATTCGGTTGTATAAAGAAATCGATTCTTTTAGTAAAGCTGATTCTTTGAAACATCAAGAAAGTTAAGTTTATCCATATCAAATTTCAGGGCGCTTATGAAATATCCTTTGAATAATATCCATCAACAACAATTTATGTAGCCTAAGGAAAAAGGCATAAAGTGGAAAATAGGTGAGAATTATCATAAGCGCAGTCTCGAACAAATATTGAGAGCTGCGTAGCGGCCTCCGCATATAGGACACAGCGTCCGTCTGTCGGTATTGAAGAAATATTGGCTCATGCGATTATAGTTGAGGCAAGCGATGGGCCCTAAGAATTAGTGGAGATTTGCAAAGTTTAATCCATCTGCTTGCCTGTGCTGAAAGGGAACCATGCGACTTTATTCACAATTTTAAAGTTGTTGAAATCAACGAAATGGTAGGCAAGGCTTTTGCCGATAGCAAAGCAAAAATGAGATTCTCTTCTCTAAGATGAAATTGATAGTAATGAAAGAGTAATAATCTCTCTCTAGATGTATAAATATTAGCTCATCAATAGAAGTAAGGATTTGATCGCTAACATAATCAATGAGAATCCATCTTTGATAGCAAAAAGGAAAAGCATGATGGAGGAATATGCAGAAATGATCTTCTACCAAGTTGCTAGTACAACTGAGGATGTTACCGAAGAATGGGCGAGACCTCCTGAAGGTTACAACGAAGATCAGGAATCTTCTAAAGAAGACAGCTACAAAAAATTGTTGCTTCAGAAAATCGAAATTTTGGCATCAATAATTCCGGAGCTCAACCAAATTGTGACTATTTTTGAGGCAAAAGTGAAGCATAAATTGGATACTGAAGACTGGAAAGCTAAATACTTTGATCTCATGAGAGCATACATTGACCTACCCATTGCATTGAAAATTATTGAGTCATCTCTGATTCATTTGAAAGATCCACATGCAAAAGTGAGATATGCAACGCTACAACTTATTGGACAGTATTGCGAAAATTTGGCTCCTAAACTTCAAGACGCCTGCCCGAAATTATTTGCTGCTTTGTATGAAGGATTAACAGCAAAAAAAGTGCCAAGGGTGATGCGTCATTATTACGCTACATTCTTGAATTTTTTCCATGAAGATATGAATTTTAGCAACTTTGGGACAATGCGCCTCCTTACTTTTATAAGTTTCGTTTCAAATTATGCTCTCATTGGAATTTCATGTGTGAGAGAAGCGGCGATAGCGTTGGTTGGTGAACTTTCCCATATATTTGGGGAAATCTTTCTCCTTACATCATCGCAATCATGGATGTAATACTGAAACTTGCAAGTATAACCGGTAAAGAGTATAGTGTTAAGAGGACGTGCACGGATTTCATGAAAAAGTGATTGAAGTTGCCTTAGATACATTGAAATTCATTCTCTCAGAAGATTATTATTTGGCAGCCATGGTCCCATACGCGCCAAATTTTGAGAAATTCTTCAGAGAGTCGCTTTCAGCTATGGCAATCGTCCCTCGTAGCACCTTTCAACTCAAACTATTTCAGGGAATCATTGCTTATAGTAAAAACCCATCTAACCAGTAACGAGTTCCGGAAACTTTACAAAGGTTTTGTCATATTTACTCATAGCAAGATTACCAGCGATGTAGTCTTCATGAGCAGAATGGACAGAACTTATGAATTCTTAAGAGAATGGCAGGCTCTGTATTCTCTCACTGAAAATGCTCTCAATGCTGAAGAATTTAAGGTTTCTTTCACCTTCATTCAAAGGACAAATGAAGAGCTTGTTGAAAAGCAAGCTTCCATTATTGATGAGAGAGAAGATGATGAAACAAAAGAAGATAATGATGAAGCCAATCAGGAAGATTTTAAACAGAAAATGAAAGCGATTAACCTTAATCAAGGTATACTGGTGCTATGTCTTGGAGAACTCATCAGAAACAACCGGAATTTGTTCAATGAAAAGTTCTCAGAGGAAATTCTGCATTATTCTCTTTCCCACTTGGAAGCACAACAGAGAGACTTGGAAGAAAGCGCTCTATTTCAACCTGCGGCATACTCTGTGGGTAATCTGTTTGAGTTTTTCTCGCCAGAACATCCTGAAATTGAAAAACTTTTGGATAAAACCATCCTCACCATTTTGGACACTTGTGCTAGTCATGCCGAACATGATTGCCGCACCGAAGTCAATTTTCCTATTATGTTTTTTGCTCGGAATGCCAAAAAAGAAACTTTCATGAAATACCAGGATAAGAAACTTGAGATACTCAAGAAAACAGGCAAAGGTTCTGAGGCACCTAACGATGAAATACTTGCCACCAATGCTGATCTAGGAGACGACGTGCAAAATGCCAGCATGAAAACCAAGTTAACACTTGACATTATTGGAGCTGCTTACGGTGACGTTTTAAAATATCAGATGGATACTCTTCATCAAAACGCCTTCGTAAATGAATGGCTAAAATATCTTCCTTTAAGACTTTGTCAAAGGAAAATGGAAGAATAACATGGATTACTTGCAGATCTGGTCTTGGATCCAAGGTTTGAAATCTTCTGCGGTGAAAATGAGATCAGGAAGCCACTTATTACTTAGAAGATTAAGGAAGTAAGAGAAATGTCTAATTTAATCACGGACCCGGGAATCAAATGGAAAATTGAGAATGCTTACTTGAAGCTAACAAAACTGATTAATTGAGGATCTATAATTTCCTTCAATGCTAGCGAGAGACTGGGCTGGGAACTAGTAAATGAATTTTACAATAATTTCCTCCTCATTACTTAATATTAAAGTAAATAATAATCAAACTTAAAGTGCTTGATGAGTCAATCCATTAGTAAGATCATGGCTCAATAATTGAAAGAGCAATGAATTATTATGTTACTAAACCCTGAAATTTATATGTTCAGTTACTGCATAAGTATATCTTTTCTATTCTTAAGAGCAGGGCTTATTCATTGGCAATTAGACTATAATTTAATTTGTCACAGGTACAATGCTCTCTCCAATCAGTATTTGCGATTCATTTACAAATGAAATTCTTGTAACTTCCTTAATATGAATTTGATTAAAACGCAAGCGAAGATACTCCAATGTAAATCAAATAAGAACTATCGACACTTGAGGAAGCATGCCGGTCACGCCTTCTTTTTGAATGAATCAATAAAATCTCTGAATGAAGGGTAATATCTTCTTGCAGTCTCGGCTTTAGCATCTAATAATGTTCGATATCAACAAAAAATCAACTTTCTGATAATTACTTCTATCCTCTGGTATAAATGCCTTCAAGGATTTTGTGCAGATATGGTGAGCTGGTGGGCAAACCAAAGAATCTAATATTATTTTAAAATCCCAATGCTCAATTCAAAGTTTACCTTTCTCTGAAATGGAAATTTCTCCACCTGATCGAGGACATTGTAGCACTTTACCATTCATGAATGCGAAGAGTTGCGCTTGACCATCCTGAGTATACTCACACTTTTTTCGCAAAATCAGCAACAGCCAATTGAATTCATAATTACATGATGCTGCATACATATGGAAGCGGCTTGGCTGTGACCGTGATGGAAAGTAAAGCAGCGCGATTCTGATCCCTTCACTCCTAATCCTGGTGCCTTGACAACTGTACAGTTAACGAGCGGGATATTTCTTGGAGTAGGGCATCCATCGGCGAAACGATCCCAGCCAGCTTTCTTGGTTCCGAAATAGTCGAATTCCTCTGGGAGATCCTCTCGATAAATCAAGTGACATTCTGCTTGGTTCAAACGGTCTACAGAACAAGTTTTTTCCTTATTTGCTGCGCAAAATTCAGGGAATCTCGAAGTCTCAGTTTCCGGGTCAATGCAAGTTTCATAAATAAAGCCGCACCCATTGCCTCTTCCGAAGGTTATTTGATGTGCGTGGCTATAATTGACCTGATACCAGCCAGAGTCTTCTAGCAAGGCGAGCGTGAAGACAGAGAGTTTTGGGTTTGGACTAATGCTCGCGGTCATTAACTAACAACCGATTATTATTACAATTCCATAACAAATCCAGGATAATGATACCTCATCACCGAGAATTCTTCTTTCCCAGTGAGATCCTCTGTTACCTGGGCCTCCTTCATTCTCCACTTCAACTCCAGTAATATTTGGGCAGTTGAAATATTTTCTTGCTACTTCTACTACTCTTGGGGTCGTGATCATGACAGTGTCGACTCCTCTGTGATTCACCTCTCTAATTGTATTCTATATATAATTTGCTTATCAATATAGAAATGTACTTGATAACTGAAGATAATGGGAGCGGTAGTCCAGTCAATGGAGAAATAAAGTATTTAAAAAGACTCTTGCTGAAGCCGAGCACGTGAATAACTTCATGAGTAACCACGCTCAGTTGTTTGAACCGATTCTCAGGATTGAGCTTAATCGCTGGAGGATTTAAGTTGACTCTGCCGACAAGAGGTCTTGGATTTACAAAAATAAGTATACTCGCACGATACAAACAGAATACCTGCCAGTCTCTGGGTGTAAGAAGCATGAAGAGGCAGAAGCAAGTGTCAAATTGCTGCGCTCGACTTTACCCATGACGAAAATAACCAAATCAGCATCGATCTTGACTCCTTGAAGTTCCTCTGGAATATGCGCGTCATTGCATTTAGGTTCGTTAAGGACAATCTTTCTTTGCTCTGGGATGACGGATAGAACCTCCTCAAAGCGACGGAAGACATTAGGCATAAGCCATTGCGTAATGAATTCTCGTTTTTCCTCATCGAGATGAGCAATTCCTTGAAAAGTAGCGGGATAGCGAATCAATGAAGGTGGTAGGCATACCGGTGTAGTCAGCATGGATTCTGAGGGGTTGGAAAGGGCGAGGAGCGTTGAGATCGAGGTTCTCAACTTCATCCATATCTTCCAAGACGTCTAATTTGATTGGCTCGAATTCAACGTCATCATGAGCACATTCGTAATCGTCATGGGCGTAGACCTGAGTACCACATATAAGCAGGAGAAGAACTCCGAGATAGATAATGCTAGTTTTCATTTGCGAGAAAACAATAATGTGTAAATTAACACTGCCTCACCGTTCAGAGTTAAATCAAAGTACTAATTGGCTCAAGATGTGATTTAATCGAAATTTTGATCCGATTCAAAGAATTTAAACGAGAAAAAGACATATCAAATGCTGTTGACTTTTTTTTTCCTCTCAGCATTTTTTTTTTTTGGAGACCAAGTTTGTAGGAATTGAAGAAAGATAAAAATTAAATGGCTGGAATGAAATTCATCTATCTTTAAATTATGCTGATGCATTATTCAAGTTCGCTATATATCGGTTTGAAAACTTGTTGGAGAGGGATGAGTCAGAAATCAGCATTCGTATTTGCGCACTAAATTTGCTCATAGTGAATAGCATTCAACCAAAAAAAAAAAAGCAACCAGTTTCCAACTCCAGTCTCGCGTATGCTTATTTATCTTAGTTTTCTGTATTTATTTAGGGCTCATGAGTATCTATCCTTTTTGAAAACCAAAGTCTCATGATGACCAATCATGCAATATCATCAATCCTCTCGATTCTAAACTTCTGATCCCATTTTCAATATGATTGTATTCTCTTAGCAGAGCCGAGCATCCGTCAACCAACTCGAATTGTTTGTAGTCTATTGAGATCGATAGATTTCTCTAAAAAATTGGAGTTGAGAACAGTTTTGCACCGCGGATCAGTGTTCTGGAAAAGGCTTGTTGCCTTATGAAATTGATTTGTTAAACATCCTTGAATATAAGCGTTTGCAGAAAATTCGAGACAAACCACTTTATTAAAGTGAAAATTACCTGCCACTCGATCAATGAACCTTTACGTCAGCTATCAATATGAGCTTTTGATGTTTTCCATACTGCAGAGAATTGCTACACCAAAACATTTAAAGAAGTATACAGTCAATTGACTCTACTTACACTCAATAGACTTCCAACGCATATTAGTCGCAATAAAACCAAATATTTAATCGAGATTAACAATAGAATCTCAAAGCGTTATGAAAAGAAGTACAGACCGGAGCTTCAGTCCGTCTTTGACAAGGAGTATCAGTAAACTCAGAGATGAAACTCTTAAAAACACCATTGAGGGCCTTAAATTTGAGCTTGAGAAATTAAACGCCTTTGAAAGCGAGATGCAACATGTTTTCCATCTCGAGGAGGGAGAGAAGATCATAAAACAATACCACGATGACCTGAAGCGTGCAATCAACAAGTATTTCAGGGAATTCAGAGAGAAATTCCAGCAAAGAGTCACTCAGTACACAGAGGCCTTGACCGAGAACGTCGAAGATCTCCAACGGCGATTAGAACTCTCCATTTCAAACCTCGAGAAGCTGAAATACCAGCAAACGCCCAAACGGCTTTCGGACCCAGAGCTCGAATATGAGTTAAAAGGGTATAATGCTCTCGTTACCGAAATCATCTCAACCAAATTGGAGATTTTGGTTGACGAAACACCTTTCGAAGACATCACTGAGCGACTTTCTCGGTATATCAAGCTTTCCTCTGGCAGCGACAAGGAATCCTTCACTCAACCGTCAGGTATATTAGAGAGACTGTTCGATAGCGGCCTTGATGACTCTAAAATTCTGACGAAATCCATGACTATGTCAGCTAATATGAACGACTCTATCCGCAACTCAAGAGTCGGTCCTGTGATAGATCACGAAGTGACGGTCCCCAACTATTTCGACGAGAACGCCTACACAAAGGTACTCCATTACTTTGAAGGAAATTCCAAGAATCTGTATCTGCTCGAGCTTGATCCGCTGGAAAGAGGACGAAAAGGCGCAACCAACTTCAAGAAGATCGAGTTAAACATCGACTTCAAAATCCCTCCACGCCATCGATCAGTCATAACTCCTCAAGGGAGAATATTCCTGACAGGAGGTGTTGATAAGAACCGGACTACAAACATGACATTCAAATACAACGAGGACGGGAATAAGCTTGACTTGAAAAGTTCCATGATATACCCTCGAAAATCGCATGGCATGTGTGTCCTTAATGGATATATCTATTGTATTGGAGGGTTTACAGAGTTGGATGGGTTTACGAACTGCTGTGAGAGGTACGATATCTTGGCCGATAAATGGGAGCCAATAAAGTCTATGGTTCACAAATCGAGCAGCCCATCGGTCTGTACGTTTGGTAAGTACACAATCTACAGATTCGGAGGTTTGGCTGGACCAGCTGAAGTGACGGAAACAATTGAAAAATATGATGTGCGAGAAGATAAATGGTCAGCGTATGATATCCCTTCAGCGCAGCTTGGGTTCCAGCTGTTGTGGTTATCTGCGAGCGTACAGATAAATAGGAGTCAGATCTTAGTTTGTGGAGGTTGCGATGAGAAAGACAACCCATTAGCGCAGACTTTCCTCTTTGAGATAGTTGATGCGAGCGAAAAGAGCGATGCCAAATTCAGAATTAAGAAAATCAAAGACGATGGCATGCCGAAAGTAGGCGGGTTCTGGAACGGACAGGTCATAGCACATAACCAAAAGCTTTATATGCTTCAAAACTACACAAATCCAACTAATAAGGCCATCGCGGAGGAAAAAAGGAGAAATATTCTGATTTTCGGTGGAGGAGATGATTGGGACATTCCAATCTAAAGTAAAAAACTCCAAAGGAGAGATAAGTGATAGATAGTCAGGAATACTGTTAGATTTTATTATTAGATTCATATGAAGGTATTAAAGCCTTGCACATTCTTATCTCCTAAATCAACAGCACTTTTGATTAAAATTTTTGAGTTTTAGACATGTTGCCTATTCCTGCACTATCATCCTTGAAAAATCAACATAAACATCATTATTTGAGACACGAGCTATATCTTGAAACAACTATGATTACATACACATTAAGATTAGAATTCGATATATTGATGGTTGCTATCCAGAGAGATATTCAAAACAGATTCATCGTTATTTTATTTGATGAGATATGATTTAAACCTCAAGTGAAATTATGGTTGGGCAGATAGTACTCTTTGCTGAAGACAGAGAAATTTAGGTTCTCTTTCGAAAGGAAATAGAGTGGGAATTGAACCACATGTCCTTTTATCTCGGCACTTTTTTCGTCATAGAGCTCCAGGTTCTTTTTCTCCATAAACGCTTGCAGCTCCTGGAAGCTGCTAATCGAGTCGTCGGGGTAAGGCGCGAAAATTTCTCGAAACAATTCAGTGTTCCTCTATAAGATGATTATTCAGGGATGTTAAGGACCGGTTGGATTACTCTGGCTATGGATTGCATTTGCTCCCAGAACTCATCACTGATTGGATCAACAATCTCCTTTTCATTGAGGCCGAAATGCTCCTTGTAAAGTTGGCATCTGAACTGATGCGCGAACTCAGCCACTTCGAATTTTCTGTTGTTCATCACCGAAACTATATGTTTCTTGTCTTCGATAATCACCTATAAAATATACCATCGAAAAGAATGAAAATTTCTTTAGCTTCACGAATAGATACCGCTAATTCTGAATCTCTATTTCCCATTAGGCTTCTATCGTTTATATTCGCCGAACCTATGATCACCTGGCGGTCATCCACAATCATAAGCTAGGCAAAGTGAGAGAAATCCATAAGAAGTTTGTTAGAGCACGAAAACGTATATACCTTGCTATGGATATAGATGAGCTCGGTTATAGGTTCACCATTCAATTTGGCATGCTGCCTCAAACTAAAGAAAGAAATATATTCGCTTGGATCCGGAATGTTCGGGTCCTTGCTCAATTGCTCTCGGATCGAAGTGCCCCCTCGACTAATCGTTGAGTATTGCCAATGCATTTGGATTTTCAAGACTCCAGAGTTAGAATTCAGCAGGTCTCCTTCAAACGCCGGAAGCAACGGTAAAAACACGACCACACGAAATTTTTCTTGATGTTCTGCGGCGCGTTTTATCCTCGTAATCAAAGCTTCAGCTATTTGATTGTGAACGACTTGCTCATCTGCAGAGTTAGAAATGAAAAACTGATTTTCGATATAAATGAAGTGTTTTGCTTGGAGTATCATCTCTATATAAGCCAACTGTATGGATTTCTCTTCAAGCTCGTTTTTTAACCCAAGAGACCAATTTGAAGCTGATCTGACAAGTTGACATCTGCAAGTACCTTGCTCAGGCCTTTTCGATTTCACATCCAGCTTAAGGAGATTTTTTGAATAGAAATCATCGCTTGTTTTCGGAAGCTTGCGTGGGTCCTTCTCACGGGACAGTATCCTTGGGCGTCTTTTCTCGACTGCTTTTTCCTCAAGCTTTCTAGCAACAGTCTTTGGAGTTCTTCATAAAGAGTGTTATACATCCAAATAAGCTAACAAAGGTATGATTACTTGCTAATGAAGAAATCTGTTTCTTGTTTACGAGCAGCCAGCTTATCACGTTGAACTTTTCTCAGAATTTCAATGAAGTCGTCCTCTTTGTGAGGATTCATGGCAAAAGATTTTGAATTTTGGCGAACTATGTAAGGATAAAATAATAACCTCTGAAAAAAATTTACCTATATAATCAGTATTTGGATTTTCCATAGCTGTTCTGAGCAAACGCTGGATAAAAAAACCCAAAAAATTAGATCAAGTCAATGGAATGTGAAATGAACCTTATTGTGCTCTAGTTGGTTGACCGCAGGGTCGCATGACTCCGATCTCACTAACTATAATCGACTCATTAGAAAATTGCCAACTTGCGGTAGTTACAGGTAGAAATTCATTGGCTGTGGTACTCCGTGAATATTTTTTCAAAGGGCTCGCCGTAGCTTCTTCTTTTATTTCCTCAAGTTTCTGGCGCGAAAAATATTCCGGTTCCTCCTCTGACCCTAGGCTTGGGATCCTGTTTCTTGTGTCTTTGCTCATTTCGGCTTCCAGGTCAATCTTTTTCGGCACTCTAGGGGATGTGGATGGGTACGCTTTCCTTTCGGTTTTTTTTTCTGGCTCAGGACTGTGGATTTCTGAGCTTAGAATTCGCGAACGCTCATGCAATTGAAACATTGACCGCGAGCCTTTCTCTTCTTCTTCGTCCTCTTGATAGCTAAAGTCCTCTTCAATCACTGTCCTATTTTTCAGATTCCGAAGGTACGCTTCAAACCTTTCATCCTTTGACTCGTCTAGAGCTGCAGCATATGGCTCTGCAGACTTTTGGTGACGAAGCAGAGGTGCTGTGAGTCCTCCTGCCGGAGTGCTATCAGAATCTTCTTGAAGGCCTTTCGGATTCGAGCTAGAAGGTTTCAAAGTGGCAGTTTTCGGTTGAATTTTGGTCGTAGGTAAAGCAGATTTTGATTCTTGGCTTTTTGTTTTGAATAATTCTACGGGCTTCAGTTTATCAATGAAACTTGAAATTTTTTCCTTAATCGTCTTTTTTTCTTCCACAATCATCTCATTATCTCCTACGTGTATCACGGTCGCCTCTTCTTTCTCCGTTTTCTGCAGAGGTTGAAGGAAATACTGCTTATCTTTTGGCTCGATGTCCGTTTTGACAAAATTCCAATACTGAATGAAATGCCGACTCATGTCTTTCACGGGTTCACCAACCATCATCACTGCAACGTCATGCCAAGGCATTCTTGGAGTGTTGGATTTATCTATCAATTCTTGCATGTGATCGGAAACGTTGACGAAATCTCTGATTCTCACGTTGTAATAGTCGATCTTGGGCCAAAACGACGTGGAGTTATCTTGATGCCAATGATCGTCAATAAGCTGGTGTTTATTATTATCCATGCGTCCATAACAAAGATCCAGACCGCCAATAAATCCGATTTTTTGATCTACAACGACCATTTTTTCATGATGAGACCACATGAATATATAGTATCCAGGATGCAACAGGACCTCGATATTTTCATGCAGGTCCTCTAAGGTCCTTTTCGTATACCGAGAGTCGTTACTCAACGCGATTGTCACTTCCTTGTATAAAATAATGCACACTTTCACTCCTTTTTTCGCGATTTTCTCTAGCACACGATCCAATCGGTATTCTTGGTTCAAGGTGGGACCAACCGGCCGCTTGAGATGGAACTCAGGCGACAGCCACCAGTCGGTGATAAAAACCTCTTTCTCTGCCTTGAGCAGCGCGTTGCATACCTCGTCAAAATACATTTCTCCGTCGATAAGAAACTTACAGAACGCAGTTGGAGGTCTCACAGGAGCAAAGGACATGAATCTGTTGTTTTCAGAGTAAGGGGAGGCCTTTATTGCTTCATCGATAGCATAAAGCCAATCGATCGTTTCGAAATAAGAAAACGCTTTCAAGCACAGTTTTCTCGTTGGAGTTAATAGGATAATTCCTCGGTCCGAGCCGGTTTCTCTGCGACCATATAAATACTTGAATGAGCTATCGATCAGAAGCATCTCGCGGATTTTCGACTGCTTGGAGTTAATAGTATAAAGAACGCCGTCTTGACAAACAACGAACCAGCGGATCATCCATCTTCGGCAAATTTGCCCGCAATAAACCATGCATTTATTTTCCTTATATCGACCTCCAGTTCTCTTTTTGATTTGCCCTTCCTTAAATTTTTTCACACCGCCTTCAATAGTAACCAAACCGATCTCCAAGAACTCGTATAAAGCGATGGTATGGTTCCTCACGTAGAAATTTTGCGTAAGTTCCTCTAAGTACATTAAATATCTGTCAGCGAAATTATCTGGGTTGATTTGCTCCTTATATGTTGGTAGTTTTGGCAAGGCAGCATCTTTTTCAAGTTTAAGCTTTCTAAGTTCGAGGAGCAACTAGAAAAAATGAAATTTTGCTCATAGCCTGGAGAATATTACGTTTCTATGCAAGGATGTAAAGTCAGAAGGCCTCCGCCGTATGCTAGAACATATTAATTGCTTTAGTTTCAGCTAAAGGAAAATTTCTTTACATCCATTCGTGATTTTTTGCCATGATTTTGAAAGAAAACACGTGTTTTCCAAAGCTATCCATTTTTGAGGTCATATTTCTTTGGAATTCCTGGGATATCTCCAAACGTTGAAAGAATTCCTGCAAAAATTGCTTCATAGTTTGCGCTTTATGCTTTTTCAGCGTTATCACGAGTGCAGCTTGATCCTCAAATAAAGATGTTCCTCGTGATTTTGGTGTCTCTAAACTATCTTTCAGGCCTCGGTTACCTAGCATCCTTTCCGACTATTTTTGTGAAAAAGAAAGTCGTTAAAATGTCCTGGCTGCTTGCTGTAAGGTACCTTCTCACTCGAAGCTCGGGAGTTTTTCTGGATCTCGTTGTCTCCGTTCATCGAAGCCTTATTCAGTCAGATTTATCGAATTAATTTAAACACGGATTCTCGAAATAAATTTTCGAAAACTCAAACCCTGAATTTTATTCTTATCCTCCTGAATTGACTAGAGAAATTTCGAGAGGTCTAATCTATTTGGAGCAACAGAGATTATCTATATTGAAGGAGATCACAATTTCATGAGGATTCTATTGAGAAAAGCGAAAATGCTTCGACTCGTGCTAAGTTTGACTAGAACAACCTATTTACGATCATGCTCGTCGAGTGTTGTTACTCAAATTTCCTGTGTGCAGCAATTATGGAAACGATTGGTTAGAAAAGCAGATTGCAAGCGACAATAGCGCTACTAAGATTACTTTAAGATCAGGATCGAGATTTACTTAATTCTTTTTAAATTTAGCAGAGATTCAGAAAATCTACTTGTCTTGATCCGACTTTTTGTCCAAGCTCTGATAATATTTGCTCCCCGTGTAATCCTACCCGGCAATGGGCATTCTGGACTTTTTTCAGTTTCGCTAGGATATATGCTAGTGGTTTCCACTTTGGGAAGCGTTACGGGAACTATTCAATCTTGACGAACATTATTAAAAAGAGAAGACAAAATGCCATTAAGCCCCGTGTTTCCTATAAATTGTTGACGACTTTCTTTGCCACTCACCCCCTATTTTCGATTTTCCTTTACAAAGACAACGATTTTAGTAAGAGGATTGGATCCACATTTTATTACATTCGGATCATGATTTTATTTATTTTGGCAGCTATTATTCACCAAGTGGAGGTACTTATGAACTGAATGGTGTATGAACTAACTAGCTCATCTTTCTAGGACTCAGACGTCGTAGATTTTACTCTCCAAATGAAGTCTTTTGATTTCGCAATAATTATCCTTCCGTATATCACAGCCGCTACAATTCACATTTTTTTGGAAAAATTCTTCCGTCGCTATCAACGCAGGCAAGAAGATAATGCTAGGTAAGCATCGATATGAAACTTTAATTATTCTAATGCAAATGATGATTGATGCCTCATCAAACTTTAGAAAAACGTTAACAATAGAAAGAAAGAAATTGAAGAAACTCAAGGCTAACTTTCACTTCTTGCTGATTGTTGGAGTTATGCTGATAGGATCCATAGCTGCACTTCTCCTTTGCATCAGCTATAATAAAATAACAAACTCACAATTTGGAAAGCAAATTTCCTCAAGCTATTTTTCGAAGACCTATTATTGGTGTCTATTTTGAGTTTCACTGTCAATTTCTTGCTAATTAAGCTCGTAGCTGACAACCAAAGAGTCTCTTCAAAGATCAGATCGCTTGCGCGGAGATTGATAAATGATGCTCTTTATGATGCTCTCTCAATACTGGAGGGGAGGCCATTGGCAACTGGACTAAGTCAGCAGCAACAAATAGTTAGCACTATCCAAGTAAAACCAATTAATATTGCTATTCCTAATCCAAGAAAAATTCACTCAATTTTAATATATTATATAGTTTTCTGAGGCTATTCTCAAAGAATTGGAAAACGAGAGTACAAAAGCAAAGACTTATTTTATGTTGGAAGGTGAAGGGATGAGTGATATAGGAAGTAATAGTTTACGTAAGGAGTTTGGAGGAAATCTGATCAAAGCAGCAGAACTCTTTTCGGTAAGGCTCTTTTCATTTTCTCTTGACAAAATTTGCTGACCTTTTTCAACACACAATGATATCTCCTAAAATTGATCTTTCTTCAGCTAGATATAGACGCCGCCAAAAAGATATTGGTGGATTGTCACCCGTAATATACGAACCATCACTATTACTATAATATAATGCTTTAGATTACAAGCAAGAAAAAGCTCGAAATGAAAGAAGAAAAGGAAATCATGCCCCAAGAGTCCAAAGTGGAACAAGTAAGTTGTTGTTTATCTCTTGATAATGCTATAATTTCAATGCCAATTAGGAAAAAGATCAGTCACTATTGCTTGAAAGGCAAGAGGAATTTTTTGAAATCATTGACTCAACTCGAAACTATTTCTTTGAATATCAGTTCGGAAATAATTCTGAAATTCAACCGGACAATAAAAATGAAGAAGGCAATGAGGATGAAGAACGACAAGAAAAAAATGCAGAAGAAGGACAAAAGAAATTGTGGGCATCAGCACAGGTTGAATTAGAAATTAATGTTGCTACTTTTAACTGAACAAAACCTTTTCAACATTAGGATGTGATAATAAATGTTGACTTTAACTGCGTTCACGGTTTCTTCCATCTCGATGTAGAAAGTACTTTTACCTTCAAACAGCTTATCCGAAGCACCGAGTCTCGTGAAGATTCTGTCTACAACAGACAATTTGCATGAGGTTGCAGGTAGAAAAAGAAAAAGAAAAAAGTAAATAATTTCTTGTTTATATTTGATCTTCTATTTTGCTTCATTTAGAAAAAGTCAACGAAGAAAAAGAAAAACTTAGATGAAGCAGCTGAACCTCGCAAATAAAATGATAGGAAATTCTCAACCCCGAGATTATCATTCATCCTATTTCCTCAAAGGAGTTCAATGTTGACACGTTATTATAATCAATTTAATTCAAATCAAATTAAGAACTATATGTTCTTTATGTGCTCTTGGTCTTAGCTTTCAAAATATTTCAGGCTCTTGTAATCGCAGCCTCGCTATGTGATTGCTGTCGATAAAGCAACCTCTGAAGTCAATTAATCTATTTATGATCAAATTCCAGATTTTGAAATACTTTACCTTGGTCTTCTACTTCCAGAAACCGATTTGTTTTGACTGATTTAATGAAGAAATGCGAAATAAAATATTTGCTTTGGAAAGTCTATTACGCCTCAGTCTCATGCGAACTGGTCCTAACATTGATATACATTCAGCAATTAATGACATTTTTTCATGAATTATTATGTTTTAATCTTTATTTCGATCAAAGCACTGACCTATAGTCACAGATACTGCAAATTGCTAATTCACATCATACTTCTAAATTAAAATAAATTTATTTTTCAGACAGTTCCTGGTCACCTTCAAAAGTATTCTTACTCTCGTTCTTGAACTAAAACTTTCCTTTTATGATAGCCCAGCCATCTCCTCTCTCAATAGAATTGAAAGCGCCATGTGTTCAAAGCTACTAGCTTATTCTTCTTTTGCACAGAGTGAAATTCAAGTTAT
>ENA-UOTZ01000505-UOTZ01000505.1-compost-metagenome-genome-assembly--contig:-NODE-505-length-32632-cov-11.716603_pt1 | contig 32632 bp, 30 predicted proteins | sample MGYA00238144_ERZ746983 | MGnify/ENA primary metagenome ERZ746983 (study PRJEB28759, sample SAMN06268863) | compost metagenome | isolation source: single cell | place: USA: California, Emeryville, Joint...
AGTGTCCATTCATACTTCCACCAAGTAAAAAAAGTAGCGTTTATCGGGCCTGTCACTCTGAGTCTCGGATATTTCACAGTCTTGATCGTAAATGTCTTGACTTTGAAGGCACAATTGTCGCTAACATTTGCTTCCAAAGTATAATGAGTATTATGGAGGAAAGTCATCGGTGGGATTGGTAAGCTTGCATTCAACATGCTTGCAATGAGATCTTCATTTGTTGAATTGGCATGAGAGGAAGTCACTCTCCAAGCAACGTTATAAGAAGTACTCGTAACATCCGTGAGCTGCACTGTCACAGTTTCACAGAGGTACACAAATGATTTTGCTGCGAGGTTTGAAAAATGCAAGTTAGATTGATGTGTGAGAATAAAAATTTACCTTGAATAGTAAAATCGATGGTTGGATTCGACGGGCAAGCTTAGAAATACATGAAATTTAAGAATAGTTAACAGCAATTAAGCAATAATTACAAGAACAAACTCCGTTGAAGAGTTCCAATGGTGGAGTACATGAAGTGCAAGCACTTGATCCTGGACCATTGCATGTTGTACAACTGCTATCACAGTCTAATTACAATCATTTAGTGAATTCAGAAATCAAAGGGAAATTTTTACCAAGACACTGCCCAGAGCTCAAATATTTGTTGGAATCACATGATTCACAAGCGCCGGAACCTGTACTGGAGCAGGTTAGACAACTGCTATCACAATCTACTCATGAAAAGTTTGTGAGTTTAAAGAGGAGAAAAACAAATACCCAAACACCGTCCAGAGTCTAAATATTTGCTGGATTCGCACGTTAGACAATCTGTTTCTGAAACTCCACTGCATGTGAGGCAAGAAGGATCGCATACTATCACTTGGAAAGAATTCAGCACTTCAAATGGAAAAGGCATGATATACCGCATTCACTGTTTACTAATGTCCTTGGAGGATCACAAGATGTACAACTTGTACTGCTCACTCCATTACATGTTTTGCAAGTGGGATGGCAAGCTTAAATTCAAAAATTATGAGAAGATCATGGAGGTTTAAACATTACTAATAAAGATACATTCGGAATTGACCAAAACATTCGGAAGTTCGCAAGCTGTACATTGGTTGGGAAGTGATCCAGAACACTCTTTGCAGGCGGGATCGCAAACTATAGATAACATTTTAGTTGAATTTCCCATGAAAAATATACGCTGGCAACTTGAGTGAGCACCGGAATAATATTGGCCTGAAGGACATTGTACAGAAACTTGATTTTTCGAAATTGGGAGTGAGAGGGTTAGTTAGATCCATGGTTACTTGCGGTTCGGAAGAGGGAAAGAAGCCCTATGGCGAGTAGGAAGGTAGAGTGGCTGGGCATAAAAATAGCAGTTCTGACTTTTCTTGTGCGGATTTTAATTGGCAATTATTTAATTATACAACAAACTCACTGCGCCATTTTCAAGGCCAGGTAATGAAGCAAATATCATTAATTTCTTTTCCAAAGCGCAAGGAAAGAGGCGCCCTGAAGGTGATAGAGGAAGGAACGAAATACAAGGCATCTATGGTGCAAATTACGATCAATAGCAACACCACGAGCCGTTTGGCGGCTTTCCTCTTTCAATTTGGTTCAATTGACGAATCTCTAATGGAAATGATTCGTCTATATTAGATAGTTTATCGACACTTGATGGAATTTTTGAGTAGGAGCTTTATTGCTCAGTTTATTCATGATAGGAGGGCAAAGCCCACGAATTTCGATATTTTTTACTCTCATAGAACAGATAATCTAAATTCTATTTGTCGGGCATTTTCTCGTATAGAGAGCATTGATCACAGCTGCTAGGATCTACAACTCTTTTTTGAGTTTTTGTGAAGAGCAGAATCCATATTTGCTCCCAGCGACTTAATCCATAGATAAAACCTGGAATTACTTTTTATTTTTTATAATACAATTTTAAAACTTTTTATTCATGAAGTAATTGTGCTTGATTAGGAATAGTCTGTCGGCACCTCAAAACCCAGAAAAAAACGAAAAATGTGATGAAAAGTTCAGTTAACAGTTTGCTTTATAGGAAATGAGGGCCCAGCCTAGGAAAATCATTTCTTTACGCGAATTAAACATGAATGGGAAACAGATTAAAGCGAAGATGTTGTCGCAGCTAATTCTATGTTACTTATCCCAATTAAATTGATGCAACGACCACTTCTTAAAGAAATAATTCAAATATTACCTTTTGTTAAAGCATTTAAACACAGGAGGGTTGATATGAATTAATTAGGGATATTTTATAAAACATTTATTAATTTCAAAAAAATTTAGTGTTTACTTTGTTTGTTGTTTGGTTAGTGTAATGGTATTATTGATTGATCCGATAATTGGAATGGGTTGCCTTATCATAGAAAATCTCAATGGAACTATGTGCATTGGCAGCTCAAACGCAAAAAAGACTTCAATGTGAGTTTGAAAATTGTAATTGTGGTATTTCAAATATTTCAGGAATTCAATTTTATTTGAATTTGAAAAATAAGTAAAGATAAGTAATGGTAAAAAATGTTAATACGCTCATTGAATGTGTATTGGGTTAAGTTGTTTAGTGATAATGCTTTTTAATGTCATAAGTTGTAAAGGTAACTCTGCTTAAATTCGAGACTTCCATATTGATGATAGTGGTAAAGGTGATCAAATTGTTTATGTTTGAATTTGTCAATCAAATAAAAAAAAGAAAGTTGTTTTGGTTCCAATATTACTTTAGCGAAATTGAATGTTTTACATACAAGAATTTAAATTTCATTGTTTTCGAAAGAAAAAAACGTCTACTCTAAAAGATCAATTATCAACTATACCTTACTATGTGGTTGCATCACCTTTGATTGAGAATCAGGCCCCACCTTTTGAACATTGGCAATCAGTAATTCCTAGCTTTTGACGAATAAATACAATCCACAATAATTAGTTTACTTGCTTCAAGTAATTTACTCTTCAAATTCTGAAAACATCATTTACCAAGATGATATCACCAATTTTCAAATACTATAAGACTCCATTATGTGGTATTATTGCCCAACAATATCAATTTGCTGCGGTTTACAATTACTAGGAAGCTCACTATTTCTCATATTTAGCCACCTATATTTCCAATTTTCCTTTTCATCGAACCTTATTCAAACTTACTCTAGAAAAATTATTTTCACATGGATTAAACAGCACGTTGCCATAATAAAAAAGCCAAACACAACAAAAATCACGTAAACCTTTTCTCACAAACATAATAGTCAATTAATTTGGGAAACTCTTTAAACGTTCTAAAGATAACTTTAAGCGAAATTTCATTTTCAAACGCGATTTGATGCACCGATTTATTCTGAAGAGAGTACGGAACGAGCTTCTCGAGCGTAACTCCCAGCTCAATTTTTTTCTTATCCGACGACTTTTGATACTTTCTGCTTTCCACAAGCACGTCTTCATTCGGCGCTTTCAGATATACAAAATAATCGTATTCAATCAGCAAATTCTGCAATATCAGCACCACAACGATATCATACAATTGCTTTAGATCCTTCTCGCTGGCATTTTCACCCTTATTCCGCCTAATGAACGCATTATTCTTCAGATAATCCTCAATTCTCGTTGGTTTCGAAAACGCTTGCAGCACTTCAAGCATGTTTAGCTCGAAGCTCTTATCAAACTTCTGTAAAGACGTGCTTGTTAGTATCTTCGTGACGTTTGGGTTCAACCCAAAGCAGCTATTATTCGTTAATGTATTTATCGGGATCGCCATACGGCAGTTTTTGAGGTGCGCAGAGTAGACTTGGACCTCCTCGAATTCGAAGTTGTGCTCTAAAGCCATTTGGTACAGCGAGGTGTCTATTTGCAAGAGTAAGCAGCTGAAATTAGGATGCATAATAATTTACGATGGTTATGCTTCTCGATAAATAGTCTGAATCGGTTTAAACTATCCACCTTCAGCCTTTCGAGACTATTCATGGAATGTGAGACATATTAAATAGTAACGGGTCCTACCAATGCCTTCGCATCATGACAATTGTCATATAGGGTTTGATGTCGCTGGGCTTAATATAGGAGTCAGCCTGTCTTTGCAGATTAAACGAACGTAGATTCTAAACATATAAGGATTGATGAAAGGATGGGCTGTGGTCTTACCACTGATCCGATGACAAAATCGAAGGTGTCACCGGTTATGAGGCTCTTGAAAAAAGATTCGATAAGGTTGAACAGGTCGATTTTTTTGGTATATTCTTCAGTTATCGTATTGATTTTCTCTGAAGAGGAGAGGATGCTAAGAAACTATGCATGCTTTATTCATTTACCTCGTAAAATTCGATTTAGGTCCTTCGCTCCTTTGATCTGCTTAAGAAAAGCTTCATTCTTAAGCTGCGTTCTTACCGCGTTATTGAAGTCTTTATTTTCGTTGAATATCTGATTGACTTGGGTTGTCAAGTACCGCTGCATTATCTCCTCAAACTCAAGACTTCGAACTAGCCCCATGCAAATAATTCAGAAATAATTCCCGCGAAAAGCCCTTACCGAAAAACGATAGGTAGTCTTTAAGGTTCTTAATAGGGCACTGCTCTTTTCCTGTGTACACGACGATCAAATTGAAACTCGTAATGGATATCCTGGTCAACGAGTCATCTGTCGCAGTTTGATTTTGCTCTCTTGGCTCCTCATCTTGTATCCAAAATAATCACTTGCTGCTTGAGAATGACCTTAATTACCTTCTTTTGTGACGTTTTCAAAGCAGATAGGAAGACTGTACATCTTCAAATCATCCACAGAAATCACAGATGGATTATTTTGATGGATATTCTTCTTCGGTAGGAACAAATCCGCGATTATCGTGTCTGTGTAATTCGCATACCGATGGCCAGTCGTGCCAACTGATGTTAGTGTGAGCCGATGAATTTGCACGGGATAAATTACATGTGTTCAAACTTTCAAGGAATTTTTCGATGTAAAAATCAACTTGGTCGCCGATCTCGCTTCGAGGCAATACTATATCAGGCTCGTCGCCATTCAATGACCCTTTGTAGAAATCCGTTGGGAATCTGTACAACAATTTCCTTCCTTTTTGTAAAGTGCTTATCAGAAACAGCAAATCAAATTTCTGCGCGAGCGGAACTCTATTCAATAAGTTTGATATCGACTCTGAGAGCTTTGGCAGCTGCAATTTATGTGTTGGCTGAGCGCTTGTGTTTTCTATTGAACTTGTAGACTCCATAGATCCTTATCTATTAACTTATTCGAGTTCTTTCCAAATAAAATTAGTTGAGAAAATCTAAAAGCAAAGCATAAAACGAGGCTAGTCCAATTGGCTCATAGCGATTGAAATCAAAAGAAAATGTGCGTTATTGCGTATCTATCTATCCGTAATGGTTAGAATTATGAATAATAGACTGATCCTCTATTCATTATAATTCAAATACGAAAGGTGCGAATTCAACTATCTTAAAAAAAAACTTGATTGTTCAAAAAATATTCTCGTTATATCGCATTGATAATCCCAAACACTTTGTCTTGTAGATCATCGCTGCCTAACTCCAGGACCGTGTTCATGATGTCTCCAAGCTTCTGCTTGCTTCTTATCAACTCGTTCTGGATATCCTTCATCGTTTCTGCGTTTTCTTTGGCTCTTGCCGCCTTTTGGTCAGCCTGCAGCTTTGTGACGGTAACCTAATTCAAATTTAGATAAAGCGATTGAGGATAGACAATTACATTCAATTGCTGGATTTCCTCTTCATATTGCTGATTCATCTTTTGAATAGCCGAGAGCTTCCCTTTCAATACCTGGTTCTCCTTCATCGCTTGAGTGTCCACATTTCCTATTTTGTTGTTCAACTCCTTGATTTGTTTTTTCAATTTCTCGTTTTCGACCTCCAATGACGCAAGCTCATCCTCATTCTCACGCGCGCCATTCTCTTTCGCCATCTCAAGCTCCGCTTTCAGCTTCCTAATTTCCCGTTGAAGGCTCTCGACTTCACTGCTATGATTCGTTTGAGAAGTCCTCAGGAGCTGCTGCATCCCATTCAATTTTTCCGCTAAGCCCGCGCTTTCTTTCTCGCCTTTATTTTTCGAATCAGCAGCCGCGTCTTTCTGTGCCTGGGCAAGTCTCTGCTCAAGCGCCTCATTCTCATTCTCAAGAATTTTAATCTGTTGGTCCCTCTGGTTGATATTCTCTTTCCAAAGCACAATCTGCTTCTCGTGCTCTTTCTTAAGAGTCAATATCTGCTCTTTCAGCTGAGTGACCTCGAGCGAAGATTCATGCTCTTTGTTTTTGGTAATGCCGCGAAGTTTTTGATTTTCAGCTTCGAGCTGTTGGAGTTTATCATTAATGAGCAAGAGGTCTTTCCGCAGATTTTCTTCGTTAGCGTAGTGTCTTTCCTCGCATTCCTTGAACTTGGAGTCGAGAGCATTGTACCTTGCACGGAGCTGGGTGTTTTCTTTCTTAAGCTCGGAAAGTGTTTCTTCTAGCTCTTTGTTGGAGTCGCTGAAGCCTGCTTTTTTGGTTTCTAATTCAGTTTGTAATCTATCATTCTGGTATGTTATTAGGCTATCATTTGAATGGTGTTAAAGGTGTTTTACGTTGATTTTAAGCGTTTGCATTTGGATCGAGAGTTCTGTTTGCTTCGAAAGCGCTTCTTCTCGTCTGGCCTCAGCGTCTTTCACCTGTTTTTTCAATTCCGCGATCTGCCTTTCAGAGTTTCTGACATGCTCCTTATATTCGTCGTTCAAAGTCTTAAGTTTTTGCTATTCAGTCAGTGTTAATGCAACTTCGCTCCAAAGGGCATTTACCTCGATCTCTTGCTTTTCTGACGTAAGCTTCGTTTGCATTTCAGTCGCTTTCTTAGCCAACTCATTCCCTCTGGATCTTATCGTGTCTAATTGCTGCTGGCCAAGTTTAATCTCGCCCTTGAGTCTTTCCACTTCCTTCTCGAGATTCTGCGATTTCTCCTTATATTTCCTGAGCTCAATATCAGTCTAGGTCCCATTAGTTCACATAAACAGAGGAGAAGCACTTACGGTCTTTTGGAAGCTCTCAACTTCACTAGTTGTGTCCTTAAGCGCGTTGTACATTTCTAAATTTGAAGCGTTCTCATGGCTCAATGCCTGGTAGTCTGCTCGGAGCTAAGAATCTCTATAAAACGCAATCAAAGGCTGTTTTCATTACATTTCTCAGGTCTGATTCAAGTCTCGCGCATTTATCAGCCAGCGCGTTCTTTTGCTCTTTCAGGGTCGTGAGCTCTCTCTCATTTTCGTTAGAAGAGCCTTTATGCTTATCCAGTTCCATCTGCATGTCTTTTAATTTCTTCGCGTTTTCTTTGTTATTGTTATACATCAGTTTCTTCAACTCATCTATTTTATCATTCAAATCTGAATTCTCTTGTATCAGTCTCGCGTTATCTGCGTTCTGTGACTCCAACAACTCTCGTAGACGGTCCGAGTCGCTGTTGGATGCATCCGTTTGGCTTTTCGAATAGGACAGCTCATTTATTTTCTTCTTCGCGGTCTCCAACAGCCCCTTAAATCTCACAATTTCACTATCTTTTGATTCCACCTCTTCCCTCAATCCTTCATTCTCTTCCTTTAGTTGCCTCAACTGCAGTTCCGCAGTTTCCAGTTTATTCGTCAGCACCTTCTTTTCCAACTCAAAATGCTTGCCTCGTGTAGATTCGCGCTCAGGCACAACGTTCCCTTCATTCGGTTTGCTGTACTCTTGCACTGGATTCCTATCTGAGGTGGTCGGCTCAGGTTTCATGTACCGAGAAGGCTGCGAGGATTGAGTCGATTGCACGGTGTCTCTGTCGTTCGAGGCGTACTTCGACGGGTTCAAATTCGCAAGATTGCTGGGAACTTGCATGCTCGGCTTCGTTGTTGCTGAATGAGAGTGCTCAGCATCTGCAGCGTTCTTTTTGAAGATGTTAATACTCTTCATGTTTTTCTCGATTTCCTGTGTGTTTATCACGACAGGCGTTTTTGCTTTCGCTCCTCCGGTAGTGCCTAAACCTGTTTGAGATTTTTGATAGGTGGTTGTATTTGATGGAGGGACTTTTCTATCACTAGCTGGAGGCGTGTGCTCGCGGGAGCTGAATGTTTGCTTTGGTTTCAGATAGCTAGTTTCTGTGCTTTGGATCTCTGGAGTCGAAAGAATTGGAGTTTTCTTTGAATAAACGCTTTCGGTGGTAACTTTGCTGTCGAATTTAGGCGGGGAATCGATGTGATCTTCATCCTCGTCGCGACTGAGGCTATTATGTTTAACTTCTTCTTCACTTTTGTCCGAGAAGTTAGAGATTTCCGCTTTGCTCAACTCTTTGCCTTTTGGCTTGGTTTCCGGCTCGTTTTTTCTCCAAAACGCGTCCTCATCATCATCGTCGTCATCCTCTTCTTGCTGCGAGGTTTTACTTGGAACAAACTTCGAACTGGCCTGCTGAGTTGTTGTTTTTTTGGGAGGCTCCTCATCAGACTCGTTTGATATTTTACTTTTTTCTTCTGTCACCATACTGGGAGAAAAAAAAAAAAGGCCCTTTAGGTTGTTTTATGTAATCAAGCTTACCTTTCATTCCCTTGGACTTCTCCCACTAGCAAAAATTTAAAACCTGCCATGAGCTTCGCATTGGGATCGATTCCTCTTAGCTTCAGGACTTCATTTCCCGCTAATTTGGATTGGTGTTAAGTCTGAAGAGCGAATTTGCTGTTTTACTAGTTTTATTGTTGTTAGGATAAGTTGCGAGGTCAAACTCAGTGGTTCCAGCGATTTTGCTGCCTCTATCAGTGTGTAGCACGACAGTAAATGTGCACTATGAGGGTATTTTGAGCTTTCATAGTCAGATGAGAGAGATCGCACCTTTTTTTCCTGGTATTTTTTGTGTTTGCCATCATAATACAGCGTGACTGGAATCGTCAGCGGCTCCATGAAGAGCGCCGTTCCTTTCTTCACATCCATATCCATTTTTGTCGTTTGTACTTTGTGATCGCCTAAATAAACGCAGATAACTCATGATATGCCCGCTTCTAGCCAGCCTTTACCTCGTTTTACGATAACCGAGACCTCACATTCAAAACCAACAGCGATTTGAACCTTTTCGATGTACGCTTCAAACGTGAACTTGTACTTTTTCGTCCCAATTCTTTTAAAGAGCTTAGCCATTGTTAAAGTTATTCAGAACTGTAGAACTGTGTAAATTTATCAAAATATAAACGTGACTTATCCAGTAATACTCCCTTAGAACTACGCTATGATAGATAGCCGTCAAATGTCAGTTAGCTCGTAACGAAATGGCCTTAGCGTGTTCCTATTTAAAGCCCGAAATACTAATCTTACGCGAGAACTTAACTCTTAACTAGCGAAATTGATTAACTAAGGCGTTTTATGAGAATTCATAATGATGTTGATTTCCCTTTGAACGGTTGACAGACTCTACAATGAAGAAAAAATGAAAAATTACAAAGAAATGCGAGAATCACAACCCAACTGTTATGCTATTATTACGCAAACTGGTCTCTTACTGCAGCTTAGGGACGTGCTCGCCGGTCTGGCAGGTCGGAAGTTTCATAAACTCATCCCAGTCCCAGACGGTGGTTTTGCAGCAGGACCAAAACTTCTTCAAGTCATGGAAGCAAGGTTCTCCTGGGTGATAGTTGCAGGCTGATGGGCCGTTTTCGTTCGGGTCGTATTCTTTAAGGCAGCCTTTGTTTGCGCATTTGTACTTTCCACTGGGGGTAACGATAGGCTTCTTCAGCTTCTTGGCTTCTTCCTCGTCGATAATTTTCTGTCGGGCTTCTTCTTCTTTGTTAAAATCTTCGATGCGTTTCACCTCGACTCGATTTTCCTCACGTTCGAGGGCCTTTCGGGCGTTATCTACAGTGCCAGACTTGAAAAATTCATCAGTGGTGGAGTCGGTGCTATCAGTGTGAAGTCCGGATGCGCAGGTCGGGATTTTCTGGAACTCGTCCCAGTCATAGACGATTTTGTTGCAGCAAGTCCAACCCTTCTTGAGATCGTGGAAGATGGGTTTGCCAGGGTGGTAGTTGCAGGCGCCTGGAGTATTTTCAGCATCGGTGTACTTCTTTTTGCATCCGTTGCGAGTGCACTTCTTTTCAGTAGAGTCAGCCATTTTTGCCTTTTTGTCTTTGTAAATTCTGATATTGATTAAAGATTTCAAAATTTCGGCTTAAATATCAGGTGTCGGCTTCAGAATAATCTAGAAGCCTAATACTTCGTTTAAAGAAAGTAGTTTTCTTCGAAAGAAACTTTGGATTATATTTTAGAAAAGTAGAATAGAGTGCAGGGTAAGGATAGCAGAGTGGACTTCAGGAGGTCTGATGCTGTAATAGAACCAGACAAGGTGTGATTAGGAACATTATTGAGAGACTAAAAACGTTTATGGTGCCTTGGAGAGTGATTTAGGAGGGAGTTCGGCTTTTCAGTGGTGGGATCTAAAAAAAGAGTAATGAGCTGATGGTTTTTCCGGCGTTTAAGTTCAGTTCATGGAAAGTGTAATGAATTGATTCTGGAAATTTTAAGCGTTTAATTAAAGCAACTTGCACTGCACATAATATTTTGCTTAACATTATGAAAAAAGATTCGGGCCTAGAAACGATTGGCAGTGACGTTATAAGAGAAGTGGAGGATAATTCTGAGTTAATTCATAAAAAAAAAGAGGACACAACTCTCATTGTTATCATAGAGGCATATATTCCATGATTTGGAGGCAAAGTGTCTTTATGTTGATTGCTAGAAGTCAGCGAATTGACGAAGTCTTTGTGAGCTTCATCATTTGAAGCAGAAACCACCATTTTCACCAAAGCTTAAGTTATTCGAAATGCATTCGATAGAGCTTTTTCATTAAGCAAAAGAAAAACGATACAAGGATTTCAATAACTAAGAGCATATAATACTAGATGCATACTTGTGCGATAAATGCACAATTTTCATTGTAATAACACACAATGGAAAAGGCTTATTAGTAGTTGTTAAAAATCAAAAAATTTGCCGCTATTAACAACATTCGCACAAGCAATTTCCTAGCTAACAGCTAAGAGTAGAAATTCAGGATTAACAGAATCTAACTCTTTCAGTTCAATTGCTCAAGTTTACTGGAAATAAATTTTATACGGAACGAGTTAACTAAAAACCCCTCACTACCAAATTAATGTATTATTAAATCACTACTTTAAGTGCAAACTTGTTAAGCACCCATGACAATGACTCTAAGCCCTAGCAACTAGTAATCATTTTCATCACAGCACATGCTTAATAGACTAACTACCTTTTCTCACACAGCGAATATGCAAAAACCGTCGTCCACAACACTCCAAACCATATTCGACTTTACGATGACGCCAAAAAGTAAGCTCCAAATAAAGCCCTCCCTCAATCTGTTTCATAGCCGCGCACTAAAACAAAAAGAGAAAGAGAGGCAAAAAGTGGTTCACGAAATCGGTGAGCTCGCTGCGACTAAAAATCACGAACGTAAAACCACACTAACGCAATATCGTCCTCACAATCTTCTCTAGCAAAGCTAACCAAAGTCGCAAAGCAAAACCTTATCACAAGGCTGTCTCAAAGTAAGGCATCTACGACCGCTGAGACACCCGAAAAAAGGTTACTTCCTCATTCCTCTCATGATTCTAACAAAGCACTAGGAGCAAACTAACCTCGGGAAAGAGCCTCACGGAGACGCCGAGAGCTCAAACGTCAAGATCAAATCTCACTTACTCAACGCCAAAATCATCTAAATTTAACGAAAAAACCCCTGATAAGAGTATTTGAAACTGCCGCTAGTGTCTAATTTCATACTAATTAATAGGCGAAAGACTCGCATTCTCTAATTATAGTTTCCATTTCGAAGATTATAATCCCATTTCCAAGACACCAGCTGCCAGAACCTCAGAGATGAGGCGCAAAATCGATTTTGAACCCAAAAAAACACAGGTCGTGAGTCCAAAGTGGAATTCAAATACTGGAAAATCACGAGAGCAGTCTTTCGTGTTGTCCTCCAGCAGTCTAAAGACTATGCGAAACCATCAAATGTACCAAAGCTTTTTGGAAGGCTTCAATCAGAAAGTTATCGAAAAACTTGAAGATTATGAAGAAAATCCAGCCCTTGAGCCAGACTTTGACAGAGAGTTCCTTTTGCATGAGGAACAAACAACTGACGGAGAATTCAGAGCTGGAGGTATGGAGATAGTGGGAGTACAATACTGCGCCGAGCAGTCTGAGTGCTAGTTGTATCGCGTGGAGTGATGGAAGGATAGGAAATCGATGACAGTGTATGAAAATCTTTATCAACTTTTTTTTTCAAAGAAGAATATGAACGAACTCTATTCCAGTATGAGAGAATTAACTATATCTCAGATTTATTTTTGAGTAATTTCATTTATTGCCGTAACCTTTAAAAACGTGTCTACATTTTACATTCATTGAGTGAAAAATTACTATAGCAGCATCAAGAAACGCATATAACAACAGATAATGTAAAGATATCCCTTTCCAGGGCTACAGCGAAACTTTTTTATTGAAATACAGAATTTATGTCAAAATTGCTTGGGTTAATAGTAGCAAAGTTTTACATTTTCTCAAAATTTATATCAAATATATCCGAAGGTTCAAAATTAATAAGTTTTTCAATTTACGATTGAAATAAATGTTAAAATATGTAATGACTTAAGCTATCGAAACTAAATTATGGGTAGTATCTCATCTCAATAGATATTTCTCTCTCAGGCCTGTGTTTCAGGGATTACATAGGCTTTTTCCTTATAATCCAGGTGATTTGCTTCTCGTTTTTCTATCCAAGAAAACCTCGAGGTCATGCATCGTTTCTAAGGAGGTCAGTGAATTCAAAACCTTAAACTTTGCGATAATATGCGACATCTTATTGCTCCCAATAAGCACGCTATGCAACGAAGGGACCACTTCGCTCCTTGATCTAACTACCAGCAGCTCCATGCAGTTTCGGAGTATCTCAGAGTCTCTAGTCAGCTCGGGCGCTCGGCTCTTTAGCTCGATATATTCGCTCATTAGGTTCTTTAGCCACTTCCACACTTGCTTCACATTGGGTCTCGATTTCCAATAGCCTTTTGGAGAGCACTCAACTGCCATGCTCGTGATTAATTCCACAAATTTCAAAATCGTCTTGCTCTGATGAAGGACCTCTTGGTTCTCAATCTCACCCGATACAGCTCGTGGATCCACAAAGCTCGCCTCGGACTCCACCAACAGCGTGTGATTCGCTGATTTTGATCTCTCGATGCCAGTACTCGTGGAGCGTTTGCGGCTTTGGCTACGGGTTTCTTCCCGAGATCTTCTGTAGTCAACAGGCGCGCAATGCTCGAAAACTCGGAGTCTTTCTTTCAGGACTTTCATTTCTTGCTCTGTGCTCTGCGATCTGAGGTAGTACTTCTCTATTTTGTTAATGAACTCTTTGGACATACGCTCCTTCTCGTTCTTTAATCCAATCACTTCTTCCAGCAATTGAGAATTTTCTTTCTCCAAATGAGCAATTTTGTCCTGAAGCTCATCCAGGTAGGCCTGGTATTGGCCCGTGATATCTCGGTTCTGGTTCAACAGTTCGTCTCTTTGCTTTTCGATGAGATTTCGCTGATGAATTGACTCCTTGAGGTTCTTTCGCATCGTGCTAAGTTCGTCTTTGAGCGCTTGGTTTTCTTGTTCGAGTTTGGAGTTTTTGCCCTCTAACGACAGCACTGTTGCTTTCAACTCAATGACTTTATTCTCGTTCTCTTTCTTTGAAGCATTGACGTCGTTTCTCGTCTCTTTGAGACTCTGAATCACTTCCTCATAGAGTCGTGTCATCTGAATGATAACTTGGTCTTTGCTGTCGAGTTTTTCAGTTAGCTGCTTGATTTTCTCTCGCTCATCATTCAGGAGAGCGCTGATGTCGCCTCTGCTCTCATGCTGTTGCCAGGAGACATTACGGAGGTCATTTTGACTTGTATTGGAGATATCTTGAAGTCTCTGGTGAGTTCGCTCTGCTGGGTTCTTCTCATCGCGGAATTTCACGATTTCATTGGTTGTTGTCTCTTCATTGACGAGTATCACGCCCGTGCTGAGGTTCGACTTCCTCGATCGTGACCTTCGCTGACCGACTCTCGCCCCTTTTTTGAGGATAGAAGCAGGTTGACCGTCCTGTTTTGCGTAAAACGAGTTATTTAACGAACTATTTTCGTCATTTTCTTTCTCAAGGCTACTGTTCAAAACGTGTTGACTCGTGTTGATTTCCTCATGTGTCCGAGTTATCACCCCAGGTTCCCTCCCTCGCTGATGCTGGGCTCCTTTCCCCAACGTCACAGAGAACTCTTGGCTTTTATTCCCTGGCTCCACGCTGCTGTATTGTCCTGGAGAAGCTCTGAGCTTCGAATTGAAACTACTGTTCAACACTTGAGAGTTTTCAATCAGCCGAGTCTTTGGCTCGTGGATTTCTTCTCTTTGCATAAACACCGATTCTGATAGGTTAGTGATATTAGCGAGAACTCGATTGTTTTTGCCTTCATCGGGAGCCACGCGGAAATGGCTTGTGGGTGGGGTGCTTGTGTAGGACTTGTTGTGAGTCGGGCTCCTCGTGGCTGAGTTTCCTGCATAGGAAATATACGATTGCATCTGGGCAGATTTATCATTGAATAAAAATCGCGAGCTTCTCATCAGGTCGATGCTTTTCTTGGTGTCGCCCTCGACGTAGTCAGCGATGCAGATCACGGCGGAAGTATCAGGTGCGCAGGTCTCGATGCTTCCTTGGGTCTTGTCATTAAACGAGTCAACCAATATACTGAGATGCTGGAATTGGCTATTATTCGGTTCTAATTCGGGTCGGTTGTCGTGGGAAGAGGGGTCAGACTCGAGACTGACTTCATCCTCCTCAAAGTGCCCGGTCCGTTTGGTTGTTGAGAGGTCCTCTCCGTGGAGAAGAGCAGAAACTTTTTCATACCGGCAGTCAGTATTCATCGCGAAAAGTTTATTGATAAATTATTTGAAAAAACGTTAAATTCAAAATTTTTATGTTGCATAAGTTCGCATTCGAAGAAAATTTAACTTAAAAATTACAACAAAACACCATATCTTCTGAAACCCCAATGAATCTCGATAAACCTCTCAAGTTAAAGGGTTATATACAAAATTTTTTCTTCTATCACAAGGCTTTAATTTATTCAAGGTAGAAAGGTTAGAAACAATTATTAGCATTGACTATTGGATGCTGTATTGAACAGGAAAAGCGAATTCTATACATGAATTATCGAATGAGAGACTCTTAAGACATCAGAGAAAGGGTTTCGTGTAGCTTTTCAACGTTTGTTGATTTTTCGCAGTTCCAGTTCTTTTTTTATTTGAAACAATGGATTCTTTTTTGGTAGGGTTTGTCGTGGTTATCGCTTTCAGCGTTTTGTTGACTCGGTTCTGCTTTATCGCCTGGTCGAGCGTTAAAATTGGGATGAGTTGTTGTTGCTGTTGATTTATTCTGTTTTCATTCCTGCTTCTAGAGACTGAAGAACTCCTCAACGAATTTCGGCTTCGGGAATTAGCTCTGCTTGCTTTCAAAGTTTGAATTTCGGTTTTTGAGTTCGCTTGGATGTCAATAGATAAGGTAGCTTCTTCTCGCTTAGGCTCTAATGCATGGAGAACCCATGAGGGCAGATATGGATCGACTCTGGGGGTTTGCTTGGCAGTTGTTGTCGTATTTTGAGCAGCTTGGACACGATTCAGGTAGAAGGAGGCCAACAGACTGCTTTTTCCAGAGAGATGAGCATTTTGCACGAGACTCTCAAACTGACTGCTGCTGGGGACATGTGTAAGGGAATCACTTGCAGGCTCGCCTATTAGATTCCTGCTGCTGCTCACTTCATTCAGCGAACTTAGCTCTTGACTGCGGGGTATTTCATAAAAATTTTCTTGAACAACTCGAGCCTTTTTAAATTCAGGAGTGCCGCCAGAAGAAATAACGCTCATGTTATCAGAATTCAATGTGCTTTTTTCTTTCTCGATCAGTTCTAGAGCTGCACTAAGTTTTATTTGATTATTGAGACTCGCTTTGCGATATTTGCTCTGGTAATTTTCTCTGGATTTCATTATTTCGGTATTGAATATTAGCAAGTCCTTGAAAACCGTATCCACTAAAATTGTTTTTGGCAGTTCAGATATCAATACTGGAGGAAGAATTCTTGCGCCATCCTTCAACACGTCATGGGCTTTGAGGAATTTTGCTCCGCCGTCTAAAGTTTGGGACTTTGTTTTTGAATTAGCAGAGGTTGGATTTGGCATTACAACTCTCTTGCTGCTTTCATTCTCACTCTCTTTCCGCCAGCGATTTTTATCAGGTGATGCATTGCTGCTTCGCGACTGAGGATAGAGCACTTTTGCAGGGTTCGCAGTCGAAACTCTCTTCGGATGACCGTTATTCACCGCTCTAAGCGGTGAGCGGCAGTTTTCTCTGCTTTCTGGCCTTGTGATTGTAGTTATCGCATTTTTTGGAGTTGGGTTGGCAGGCCCATGCTTTACTAAGTCGTTAAGCTCGTTCTCTAGTCGAGCTCTCGAGTTTTTTATTGCGAAGCTGATTAGTAGGCCCATTTGCAAGTTTTCTTCGCTCAAAATCGATTTTAGAACCTCTTCTGCTCTTGTGAGTGCTGCTGTGATTTTTTCGCTCTTTTCAAGAGAGCCAAGACCAACGATCCTTTCTTTGACATTGTCGTTTAATTGTAATACTTTCTCAACGAATTTCGCGACTATCCTGTAGATTGTAAAAGGTTATTGAAGTATCCCATGGCCAATTTTACCTTTTGGACCGAGCGTTGTTGATTTTAACATCTAGATATTTCTTCATCAAGGTATTCTCTATATCCACGCGAAGGGTTTCAATTTCATTCAGCTTTTGATGCAACTGTTTCCGCCCGCCAAGAGCGGTCAGCGCACTCTCTGATTTAGCGACGAAATCGAGGATATAGAGGAAGGTCTGCTCTCTGTTCTTAAGACAATCCAGCAAGTTGTTCAGATCTTCAACGTGGATAGATTCGTGATCGTGAGCACTACGGTTGGGGCTGATTTCACGGATGCCTTGGGAATGGGTATTTGTCATAGTTTTTTGTGTGAAACTGACTTGATCCTTTCTAGCTATTGCCAGCTATAGTTCTTGGTCTAACTCTTTCCATAAGAAAGAGATGAATAAAATTTAATCAACCGGCGGTTTTTATCGATCTTGTAGTGTTCTCAACTCGACTGAGAAAATAATTTTTGATTTTTCTATGCATTCCACAATATCAATTAAGAACCCCTATGCATAACATCATTATATGACCCTGTTTATATAGTTCCATGGGAAGCTCAACAGGGTTGCCTGCTCATTCAATGACTTTCTTTACCATGGTATATAGTACTTCTAAGGATGATGAGACCTTTTTATGATCCCGATAAAGCATCTTTGAAGGGAGACCTCAAAGCAGATTCTCCAATGCTTTTGACTGGGTTTGTAACAAGAAAAATGAGTGCGATCAGAAATTGGTCGCGCGATTATTAAAAGCGAATAAAGGCGCTTTGGTGGATAATTTGAAATCAAAAGTTAACTCATACATAATCAAAAATAAGCGCGAATACGACTATATTAAAAAAAAAAGACCGCAAGTATTTTTCATTTATAATTCCTTTCGCACCCCCAAGGCGATGATCATCGAAAATAAAAAAAACGACAACGAAGCCGATATCGAAGAGCCCATGGCTGGCTGCAAGATGTTCCAAAAGCGCTACTTGCTCCTCCACGCCAGAAACCAAAACCATCAGAAAATCTTTGAGAAAAGAGCTTCATTTCACCAGCAAACGTTCAAAAAATCTGATGAATGCCAAGAAATCTTCGCAAAGCTCAAAACCATCGACGAATTCGTTTCCAGTGGGAACAAATTCTCCTCTTCCCAAAGCAAAGAGTGCAAAGAATTCCTCTCCAAGCTCCGAAACCTGGTCGCCACTAACCAGCCCCTTCAGAAAAACCTCGAGACCAACAGCTCGTTTTTCCGGGCTCTGGCTCTGCTGGTGGTCGGAAAGAATTACTCACGATCCCTGCGATATGAGGCATTATACTCCTTAGCTATTTTCTCAAACTTCAGCATTCCTCAGGACTACCTCAAAGACCTCCTCGTGGTGCTCGTCCAAGCGTCTGAGAATAACTTTGGATGCGATATCCAGGGCCAAGCGCTGCTCTTTTGGGAGAAGTTTCTGTACACAATTGGCAATGTAATCATCGATAAGCCCGAGGTCCGACAGTTCCTTTTCAACAAGGTCCTCGCGAAGAACATCGTGAATATGTTGTACATGAAGGACACTAACGTGGTTTCTTTGGGCGTCTGGTGCCTGAGGAACCTCCTGCGAAACTGCGAGAAGGACTGGCTGTTGTTATTCAACGAATACGGCTACCTTAAAGCCCTATGGAGTCTAATTACCTCTAAAACGACTCCTGATGGGCTTTTGAAGGATTGCTGCTGGGCGTTGGCCTTTATCTCAGAAAATAAAACGGATTATCCAATCTTTAGCCTGGATCTCCTTAACGAACTGAGCAAATTATGTCTCAAAGCCGAGGTCACGGTGGCGATTCCTTGCTTAGCAGCGATATCAAACACCGTAGGGAACTATGATAGGGATAGTCTCATAATGCTGCTGCAAAAATCGAGTCTATTGGAGCTCTTAAGCAAAGGGCTGTATTCGGACTCGCAGCTGCTGCTTAGAGAGGTGCTTTTCACTTTTTCGAATCTGTTTGCGACTTGTGATTTCCTGATCGAGTATTGTATTAAAAACAGCGAGATTATCGCACGGATAGAGGCGTTGATGGTCACGAAGGACATTTATACGCTGAAGGAGAGCCTATTTTGTTTTATAAATATTTTGAGTTCAGGGAACGGGAAGTATATCAAACCGCTGCTTGACACGAGACAGCAATTAACCAAATCAATTAGACTTGCAATGGAATACGAACCGATGACCACCGATGATCCGTACTATCTTATGAAAGAAATTCTTACGAAAATAGAATGAGCTGCTCATTTGTATGTATACAAATAGCAAGGAGCTGTTTAGTGCCAAGATAGCGTTATTTGGTCGTTCAAGTTATTACTTTTTAGTATCATTTGATAAATCTTCCTGAGAAAATGATCAATTACAATGAAAATATCCGCTCATATCTTGGTACAGGGACCTCTGCATGAGGAAGCCCGTTATCCCCTAAAGGAACGGTGAATGAGTATTTTTTGAGAAAAAACCCGTTAGCGGTGATAATACATTAGGAGTATTATGGTTTGATTTGATTTAGTGGATAATTTTCATAAGGAATTCTGAATTGATTAAGAACTAAGGTGCAGATATTTAATAATTCCAAATTAAATACAGAGAGAATCCTCATAGAAAATGACTTTGCTCCTTCTCAACAGTGGATCAAGAATCGCAACTGGTGTCCTCAAGCGCCTCATCAGCTCTGGAAGTTACAACAATATCATTTTAGCTGACACCTATCCAAACTATTGGGCAGTTCAAAAATCCCTGCTCGCAAGAGAAGAGTTTGGAATCACTTCAGACTCCAAGACCAAGCTCGAGGACGTCAAAATCTCTGAGCGATCAGATCTCATTGATGTCATCAGAAGAGCCTCCCACATTGTGTACGTTACTCACGATTATTATGCCTTGGTTCCAGCAAAGACAAATCTCATCAAAACCGCAGCCCAAATCGCCAAAGAAAACAAGAGCCTTAAGTCATTTGTTGCCCTTACTCCAGTCGAACTCGACCACCAAGGTGAACTTGGCGAAGTCGAGGCATCTGAGAGAGAAGCCAGAGAGGCCTACCCTGACCTCGTTCATCTCAAGTCAGACATCGTTGCTGGTGAGCACGGCTCTCTTCTCTCGTTCTTGGCCCAAAGAATCTTCAATGGAGAATCAATCTACCTGACCCAACAAGCCGGAGCAAAGCAAGCCGCTCCAGTCTCCTGCAATGATGTTGAGGCCGCTGTCGAAGCAGCTTTGAAAAACGATAAGCACAAAGGTAAAGCTTATCTCCTCCAAGGACCAGGCAAGGTTGGCTTCACCGAAATCATCGAGACCCTCGGCAAAGCCACCAATAAGTCCCCAGCCATCAGATCCAGTGCCCTTGAAAACTTCGTCAGCCCTCTCTCCGTGAACTTGCTTTCTGAAAAGCTCTATACTTACGAGTACATCAACGCTATGAGATTTTTGGAGAATTACAGAATCCTCTCTGAGGGTAACTATGGCAAGATGACTGAACTGGGAGTCACCCCAACCGAATTCAGTAAGGTATATGCCAATATAAAGACCGACTTCCAGAGAAAGGATTCTGGACTGGAAAAATTGATCAAAGGGTTCCTTTATTAATTACTCAATGGTTCTCTCGCAATAGATTTGCATAAGGCTGATCTTTTAATGCGTAAGGAAAAGGATGCGATTATTATTTGTTCTGGGAGTAATATAACGTCTTTCATGTGGTAGTAGTAAAACTAGCTGATTCACGCTTTAGTTTTAAACCATTGCGAACGCTGAATATTCCCAACAGGTGCTATATTGTACTTTGAAATATCAAAAACATGAAAAAAAAACAACGGTAGGACAACTCAAACAGCTTAAATGCCTATCAAACCGACAAACCACAGAAAACCGAGGCGGTAGCTGTGAGGTTCATAGTCTCAGAGATGTTGTAGTTTAAATCGATTAGAGATCTGTAGAACATTGATGGAAAATCTAATGTAGGGTGAGACGCGGTTATTCACGTGTAGTCACTACTAGTTGCCTAAATAATGTGATACGTGCTCCTTATGAGCTTTGGGATGGCTAATAACCTCGTTGGATATGGAAACCAGGTACATGATGCAAATATTTAAACTATATTTTTTTAAATCTTCCAGCAGAATCAGATCGAGATTGGATATTCTGAGAACAAAGGAACCTTCCAATTTTCTGACGCCTTTTGCAAAATATACGCCTTTCCTTAAACAGAGTTCAAAACTCTCCTAGAAAGCTGCTTCGAACCGGATAATTTGATGGAAATAGAGGAGAAGCAGTGAGTCTACGCGCCTTCTGAGCGCGTGGTAAAATAGCAAATCTTCTAAATTTAATAATTAACAAAAATTTTGCTTTCGGTATATTACCTCTCTTATTGATGGCATAACCCATCAAGATGAGTCTCAGCTTAAACCAAGCAATATACCAGCAAATTGCCTCTCTTGTTCAGGGTATTGTGAACAAGAAGGGCACCAAGAATTTCAAAACTGAAGTCCTTACGGTAATATATCCACCATTTCAATAATATTTTCATCTCTTCCTTCCTTTCATTCACTCTTTTGAATTCTCAAACTCACATTTTTATTTGACCAGCTCGTCAACGCCTTGGGAGCCGAAGGAGAAAAGTATCTGTTTACTTGCCTGCTGAACGATCTCGACTTCAAAGATTCGAAAGTTCAAAACGGCAGCAAAGATCAGTTCAGAACTCAGTTTCTCACGCAAAGGCTCACTCTTTGCAGCAGTCAAGGGATTTTCTTAGACTATTTCTCTCAGGTCAATCCTCTGATATAAGCCTTTCCTCACGCTTTTCTTCAGGTTATCGAACAAGTTTGCCCGAATCAAAAATACGCTGAATACCTGAGCGATATGTTTAAGTGTCTCAAGCTTTCTACCCCTCTGCAACTCCTTTTGGCTGCATCACTAGTGCTTTCACATAATCCCATTGCGAATAAAGAAGGTAACTTTTAATCAATGTCTCGACCGGGAAAAAACAAAAAAATTCATGACAGGTGTCGCGCTGCTTCGAGGGAAGCTGGTCGAGTACTATCAGCTCGGAAAGCCCATGTCATTCCCAGAAAATGCACTGAGCGCACTGATCTATGCGCTTCGTAAAAACAGTGATTTTGACGTAACAAACGAGGATGTTTTGCGCTTGACTTATATGTTGTATATGCTAGGACCTCACGGCTGAAGTGCAGTATCTCCTCGAAACGAACCAGACGGCTGAGAAGATTGCGGACTTCAAACCGCTCTTTGTGAAAGATTTCGGCAGTCCGAATGAGGTAATAATACTCATCGATAAATTACATATATGCTGATAAAATTGCATCTAATAGGGGAGGATTGATTTAGGCGTATTAGGAAACACTGCACCCTCCAAATTATGGGAGATATTAGCTGATCTGGGTCCGACAGTGACTTGGAACACGCAAGAACTGGGTTTGGTCATGATGGAGTTTCCTAACCTAGATGAAGATGCTATTCTTCAAACGCTGCTCATGATGTCGAATTCCATAGGCGACGACTTCAGCGATACAAGGGTTTACGCACAGACTTACACTGCCACTAAAACAAGTAAATTCCCCTTTGTTAACAACGTTTCTTAAGCCCCTGCTCACCATAATAGATGATTGGACCGCATTCCAAGGAGACGGCTTTAGCGAAAAGAAGACCCCAACCCATTGGAATTTCGATAATTTCATCCGAGCCTGCATGGAACACTGCTCGAACCTGAAATGGCCAAACGTGATCAAGAAGCTGGACCGACCAAACTTGAAGTTCGTTGACCAGAGGGCGTTCCAAACCTTCTTCTCCGTGCTTCGAAAATGCAAGTCATACAGCAATTACTCCTTCCCGCCGTCCGTGCTCTTTGAGCATTGGAACAACTCCACCTCTCAGATCACCTTCCTCATCAACGTGTTCAATTGCGGTCAGCCTGACCTCGTGTTTTTCAACGAGTGCCCCAAACGACAGGTCGCACTTGACCTCTATCCTAACTTGAAAATCTCCAATCTGAATCCTGCAGTGCTCCAGTTCTGGTCTTCCCTTGATTTCCTCGAGATCCTCGTAGAGCTCTCGGATTCAGATTACTTCGTCGAGATCCGACAGCTCTTCGATTTCCCACTTAGCAAGTGTCCTGATATGCTTATCTTGGGCCTGGCCCAACTGAAACCAAAGCGAGGAGCCACGCTGCTGGACGAGCTGTACAGCTACCTCTTCCCGCTCTATCTCCTCAACCACGCGAGCTCTCTCGAAATCTTAGAAGCGATCTGGAAGATCAACCCAAGCATTATGATTTCTGCCATCGCAGAGCTCTATAAGAAGGATAACTCGTCCCTTAACCTCTCGAGAGTGCTGGATATCACCCAGGAAATCAAAGATTCGCTGATTCCAATCGCGAGCTGCAAAGACTACAACTTCGCTGTCAGCCTTGGTATCCTCGCAGCTAAAAGAGACTTCCTACATCTGGACCAATGGCTCGCTGAGCGCATCAAGACCGCAGGAAATGCGTTCGTAAGCGCGATCTTTAAATACATCGACGATAACATCATCGAGCCTTGCAACGTGAATAATGACACACAATTCGAGATGATCCTGGACCGCTCTCAGCTGTCATATGAGACGCTTTCATTGATATTCCAGCTGCTGATGAACCCGAACTTCGAGTCGAAACTCTCGCCCAAGAACCGCGTGCTACTGAGTGAGAAATACAAGGAAATCTGCAAATTATACCCGGCAATAGTCGCTGAAAGCTCCAGGACGGAGATCGAAGAGTCGGCGAACACGATCTTTTACAAGCTCTACAAAGAAGAGATGTCGATTCCCGAGCTGATAGACCTCATGACTCGCTACAAAAACTCGAATAGCAACAAAGACAGGGAGATTTTCGCCTGTATGATGACGAATCTCTTCGATGAGTACCGCTTTTTCAACCGATATCCTGAAAAAGAGCTGTTTATCACTGCGCAGGTGTACGGCTCTGTCCTTGCGAACAAACTCATTGAAGGAGTGACGCAAAACATTGGACTTAAGTGTATTTTCGAAGCGCTTAAAAAAACTGGCAAGATGTTCGACTTCGGAGTCAAAGCGCTTGAATACTGCAAGTCCCGGCTGCATGAATGGCCGCCGAACACCTCATTGCTCTTCCAAAATGAGCAGCTTAGAAGGAAACACTTGGATTTATTAGAAGAAATCCGAAACGTAATAAATTATCATTCATCTCCGTCCCTTATCAGCTAATAATTTAGATGTGTCAAGCGAAAGGAGTTCAGCTGGATATCCCTCCAGACTACTTTAGATACTTGCAAGATCGGGCAAAACAACCTGCAGGGATCCCTGAGAAGAGCAGCCAGCAGGTTCTGCCAGAAAATATCGCGCAGTTCGGTGGGACCATGGGAGGTCAGCCGTTCAACCCACAGCAGGCGCAGTTCTTGCAGAGCCTCCAGGGTCAGATGGGATTCAATCAACCTATTGGCACGAATCTCGGTGAATCGCCAAAGAAGCTCCCTCCTACCCAACAGAAAATGCAGGCGCCGAGTGACCAGTTTATTGGAGGTGGGATGCCGTTCGGTACAGGCGAGCCTCAATTCGGCGGTAACTTCGGACAGGTCAATCCTATTCTAGCGGGATCATCGCAGCAACAAGGGACAGCGCAGAAGACCCCGCTTAGACTGCAACAGAAGCCAACGACGCTCCCTACGAAAGCAGTTAGTATGCCAGACCAAAAGGCTCCGTCGGATAAGGTTCAAAAACCAGGCGATTTGAGTCAAGGGCCTCCTTCAAGCGAGTCGCTGAGTATGGTGGCTGATCGAGAGCTTCCAGAGCTCAGTGAAGAGATCATGAAAAAGATCACGTTTGCATTGAATAACTGCACCGTCAGCAACGTCGATGAGAAAGTCCGTGAGCTACTTCCAATTATAGACGCCAATAACGTTGCGACCTGGATTGCGAAGTACATAGCCTACAAGCGAGCGCCTACGGAATCAAATCTGCACGCTATGTACATCTCGCTCGTGACGAAATTGAACAAGAAGGAAATGTTCCCAATGATGATCAAAGACACTATCAACTGCATCAATATCGTCTTGGCGTCCGAGCGCGTTGCCAATGAGAAGACCATCCTGAGGAATCTGGGTTCATGGTTGGGTGGCCTCACGTTAGCGAGGAACAAGCCCATCATCATCGCTGACTTTGACGTGAAAAACCTGCTACTAGACTCCTTCGAAAACGGCAAACTTGAATACGTGTTGCCTATGGTCTGCAAAATGCTGTCCATGGCGACTCAGAGTCAAGTGTTCAACATAAACAACGCCTGGATGAGAAGCATTTTATCGCTTTTGGTTGAAATATTGGAGCGACCCGAGCTCAAAATGCACCAGAAGGCGGAAATAACAGTGCTGTTTACCGAATTGAAGATTGAGCCTAAAGCCATCATGCCCTCGGATCTCATCAATAGGCGGCTTCAGAGGAAAAGGTAAAAAACTTTTGAAAAAGTTAATCTTTTAACAAAAATTGCCTTTAGAAAATCAAGCAGACAGATCATGACGGAGTTACCGGAACATGTTCAAATCGACAAGTCGCTTGCTATGTACCAAGAGCTCGACTTGAAAAATATTGTAGCACAAGCCTTAGAGAAGGCGATTGCGTAAACTTAAATGGCTTTTTCAAAAAGGCTAATTTATTGTTTTACCTCTTCCAGGGATATAATTCCTCAAGTCGTGTCTAGATCAGTAGCAATCGCGCTAATAACCGCCAAAGAGCTCGTTCTGAAGGACTTTGCGCTTGAGCCCAGCGACGTCAAGTTCCTCCAGGGCGCAAATCTCATGGTTCAGCACCTGGCTGGCAGTTTGGCGCTTGTTACATGCAGAGAACCCGTCAGATTGAGTCTCATTAACTTCTTGAAGCAGGCCCTTGAGGGTTACAACATCGATGAGACCACCAAAGAAGAAATCATCAATTCCCTCAGCAGCGACAACCTGAACCTCGGCTGTTCCTTGATTAAGAGGGCTGTTGTTGACAAAGCGATCGAGGACGTCAATCGAGATCCTGCTATCATCGAAGCCGTTGAAAGAAGAAGAGAGGCTATGAAGCATGGCATGCCGGTTCACATCGACGAGACCATCTACCAACTCGTGACGAATCTCCCAGAGATCCTCAAACCTAGCCCCCGAGGCCTGACACCCGAGCAGTTCAGAATCTACGAAGATTTTGCTAACACCTCGCGAAACCTGACTAGCCAGAGCAACCCGAGCTCCAGTAGCAAGAAAACGCATGTGGTAGGCGGGGAAATGGAGCAAAAGGGCAGAGTGGGTGAAAGGAAGCTTGACCAGAGGAGCTTGCAGACCGTGGCTGAATTTGAGCAATGTAATGACCATCACTAACCCTCTTTAATCTTACTTTTATGCGACGATAGACATCAAACAGCTCGATAAATTCCTCGGAAATTGGTCCTCTGCTGCTGGTGATCGAGAGGAGCGAGTCCGTGAGTTCCATAGTCTGACCAAAGCGATCAGCGATGTGATCAAGAAGACTGAGAACATGAACTTCTTGGCCTACGAATTCGCCATCAAGGTACGTTGCTAATTCTATTAGCAAATTCCCTAAACACTTTCTCTTTTAGATAATGACTCAAGCTTTCGGCGGGAAACTCTCTACCGAAAAAATGACGGTATATCTCGATCTTCTCACCACTTTGAAGCGGTATTACGACAGCAACCTCAGCGTCGAAGTGTTGGAATGGATCTTAGACCCACAAGAGAAACGAACACTGAAATACGATATTATCCTCATCCTAATCCGCAAAAACTTCATTACCATCGCCGAATTCGATGAGATGTACGCTGACGCTCTGGAAAAATACAATCAGACCTATCAGTTCGTTCCTGTAGCCAAGATCATTCAAACGCTCGTGTTCGATGAAAAACTGCTTCCCTTAGAAAACTTCCAGCGCTCTGTCGACCAAATCCTCAAAAACCGCAAGCAACTTCAAAGCATGCCTGAGATGGCGAAGTTTTATGAAGAATATGAAAAGTACCGCGCGACTGCAGGCAATGATCCAAACAACCAAGCTACTAGACTAAAGCCTTCAATGCAGCAACAACCATTGAACTACAATCTGGTTTTGAACTTGTTCAGCGAGAAAGAATCCGAGTTTTTCAAGACTTGCGCGAAGAAATTGTACGAATGGCTGCCGATTACCGAAGAGGAGGAGATTCACGAGTACATGAGGAGCTTGTCGGACATCCTCCAGGGTCAAGATGAGAACACGCTGAAATTCTTCGTGTATATCACGGATATTTGCATCGAACATGCGCTTGAAAGCACGAAGCGGGCGGAGTTGTGCGCGTCTGTGCTGGATATCGATGCTCAAGACATGGATTTTACATACATCGATGCTCTCAGCAAACTCATCATTATTCTCCTGAAAACGATCACGACCAGCAAGAGCGAGCTGTTCGAGAAATGCCTGCATTCTGCGATGATCGTGCTGATTAAATACCATGATTTCGAAAAGGAGAAGTTCAATCAAAGACCTTTCTTCAAGCTCTTCTTGAACTTGATCTATGTAATTAACTGTTATATTGTAGTGTATTCTGATCCTGGCTTTTTGATAGGACTTGAAAAGAAAGGAGTACAATTTCAGTCTGACGGACATCACCCAGTTCTTGAGCATTTTCATGAAGCTCTTCGACAAGATCCAGCCACTAAAATGCCCGAGCTTTGCTTTCGCCTGGCTCCAATTGATCTCTAACAAGGATTTCATGCCATTTGTGCTTATGAACGTGCCAAATGTAAACCATATTATTTAGTATCATATGTATTAATCGCTCTGAAATCCATAGAACCAGATCAAGATGGACATGTGGGGCCGATTCAGTACGCTGTTAATCGACATCTTCAAGATGCTCCGGGAAGTTTCAGAAACTGACTTCTTCGCAACAGAGACCATGAAAACCTTCTACAAGGGAGTCCTGCGAGTGTTGCTCCTCCTGCTGAACGATTTCCCTGAATTCTTCATCGAAATGAGCTTCATCCTTTGCGAACACATCCCAGAAAAGTTCCCTCAGATCAGAAACTTGGTCCTCTCCGCCTACCCTCCCAACATGAAGCCTCCAGATCCTTTCCAAGCTTCAGCTCTACCAGTATTTAAGCATTTTTCTCACCTATTGCTTATCTATATCAAAAACCTAGCACCTTGAAGCCAAAGAAGAGTTCCGCGTTTTGCCCGTCCCACTTGGCAACGTCTTTGACAGGATCTCCAGCATCGAGTTACACGTAATATCCTACTTCCTGACTCATGCTTACGAATTTGTACCTCACAGTCGAGCGTCTCGAACTTCTTGAACACCCCGAACAACGACATTTTCTTCCGTGAGATTTGCAGCAAGCTCCTCATCCAGAACGAAACAGGAAGTAAGCCCCCTCACCCTAAATTCCGGATGTTATATCATATTATAAGGTGCAATCAATTACCCCGTTGTGAACGCTTTCGTTCTCTACATCCCTCAACTCGTTCTGAGGAGTAAAAAACGCTTTTTCCCTCTCTCTCACTCTTATCATCAAATCTAATAGCTCCAGATCCAAAAGCCAAGGAATTCCGAAGTCAATCCTATAATCTGTTCTGGGTAAGCCTTACTACCTGCAGTTTCAGCTCTATAACTTAATGGATTAGAAACTGCTGACGAATTCGAACGCTAGCATGAGAGAAACCCTCCTGAATGCGATTCTCAACAACCTTAGATATCCAAATCTAATTACATTCTACTTCATTAACCTCATCTTCGGCTTCTTCTCCACAGACAACGAAATTCTCCAGGAGCAGATTTTCAGGTACCTTTTCCTCCCTAACTCAGCAATTTAAACATTTTCTCATAGAATGCTTGAAAGCAGAGCTTCTCTGGACCCTCCGCTTCCTTGGGGCATAGTTTACACCTATGTGAACATATTGCGGTTGCCAAAGATGAAAGAGAAAGCAAACTCGCTAAACTCGAATATCAGAGACGTCTGGGGTCAAGGCAGGCCTGAAAACTTCTCTGATGGCTAAAAACCAGCAACTCATCTGGAGTCTGCAAGTGGTTGTAAATAATAATACTCAAAATTTTCTGCATCGCTTCTTGAATAAAAAGATGGCTTTTTCTCTTTTACTATATTATGACAAATTGAATGTCGCCTTGAGTGGTTTTCATAGATACCAATAGAGTCTAGTATTAGGTGTCCATATTATCTATATCAGCTGGCACTGAAAACTAAAAAGTAAAAAGAAAGAGATTCCTAATTCCATTAGAAGACCATTCAGAAAATTCTATCTAAAAGTGAACGGAAACTCCTATCTCCTGAGAAAAGCTAAAAATATCGAAAAGCAGGAGAGAGCAGAGGGAGGCATGTGTGAAACTAGAGTGGTTTAATGAGGGTATTAGGCAGCTAGGGGTTAGGAATTTTGTTGTAAGCTGGTCTAGTTAGTAAAAATAGGCCTTGAACGGGAAAAATAAAAGGTGATTCGGTCCTCAGGCTATTTAACTGGTTAATATTTTATAAATGACAGATTAGAATTATTTTCAAGAGACCACAGAAAAACTGTAGGAGACCCTTCGGTTAGGCATTGTAGACACGCTTAGTGCTCTAAAAACGCAGCATTCTTCCAAACATTAAAGCCAAGCTTAGATACTAAGTTTAGTAAAACATGAACTCCAAAGATACTATGGATATCGAGTCTCAATACCAACCGAATGAAGGCGACCTTATCGTCCAAGGAGAATTCGTTTCATATCGAGATGCGTATGAACTGAATGGGGCTCCTATCGTTGAGACACAGATACTTATCGAGATCATCGCACTCATCCTCGGTGCTGTTCTCGAAAAAACCGATCAAATCCCTGATACGCTATCGACTCCTTTCAATGGCAAGAGCGTTCCGGCAATATCGATAAAAGACTATCTAGCACGGATTATGAAGCGAGCTGAATGCTCCGATGAATGCCTTATGCTCGCGCTGATCTACATAGATCGTATGACTGAAAGAAACAACAAACTGGTCATCAAATCCATTAATATTCACAGGTAAATGTGATTCCTTTCGATGAAAACTTAATGGATTATCTCATGGAAAATAGGTTCTTGATCACAGCAGTGATGCTTGCAGCAAAGTTTTATGATGATCGGTATTACAATAACGAGTACTATTCCCGCGTTGGAGGCATTTCAAAAAAGGAGATTAATCAGCTGGAAGTCGAGTTCCTCAACTATATTAATTTCAATCTCTACGTTGAACCGGAACTTTTTTTTAAATACAGAGACAAGATCCTCTCACAAGTGAAAATCTGTTGAAAAGAAAGGAAGAGCAGGGCATAACGAGTAATATTGAGAATTGATGATTGTGTTAATGTTATTAAGTAGGTGTAAAGGATTGTTGTGATAAAGATGGAGAGTGGAGAGGGGGAAAATACAAGCTATTCGATTAGTTTGTTTGTAATTAAAATATTATTTTGTTACCTTGGCAATGTGAGCAAAGTATGCCAAGTAGGAATCAATGAAAAATTTTTATAGTGATGAGTATGTTTATATAGTAAAACGATTCGATGTATGTTGAGTATTTTTACAAAATGAGAATTAATATTAGCCTCAGGCGAGATGAAAGCAGCGTATTTCAAATTGATTGCTAGGAGTTTCTTTGTTTTGTTAAGGAATTTTTTGAGTTATCCTTTTGCACGCGATCGATGGTTACGTGTGTATGAATGGGATAAGTTCTCAGGATTTATGTCTTTTGCGATGAATAGAAGCCTTTTGCTTTTGAAATCAAGGTATTTAGATTAGCTAGTCAATCCGAATGTACTGTAATTAACCAATCAACGATGAATTCGAATCCATTCGAATAATTTTAAGACAAACTTTCTAACTTTGAAATTAGAATTGAGTTACTTTGCGTTGAAAATTAGAAAAGTAAAGAAAGTACTCAAACTTAATTAAATCCGACCTCCATTTTCAAGCAAAATCGAACTTTTTATATGACGGCAAAAAAGGTTGAACTTTTTCTTTAAAGCCCATAAAAGTCGCATGCATTATAATATTATATGTATTAATACTATTTATGATCTCTCTTTAGTTGCAGCAGGTCAGATCAAGCAACACGAATTTTTTTTTAAATCTTTACACAAGTATTCACAAATTTCTGAGGAAATTGGTATCAAGCTATTCGATGCGTTTTCTTTGATGAGAAATTACAAATCCAATGCAAAAAATATTTAAGAGTTTTCATGAGTTATTACAAAGCCTTTTCATGTACAGTCACACTTAAATCAAAGATTGATAATTTTTTCATTTCTGAAATAACCCTAAACTGGCTAATTCTATCAAAAACATTATGTTTATTCAGAGTGATTATGTCACAAATATCCAGTTTAATAATTATAATTCATCTCAGCATCGCTCTATTTTGGACCCAACAATAGAATTCCTTGTTCTCAGGACCAAACTTATCCATAAAATTTTTATAAGCAGTGCTCGAAACCCCAACGCAAACCTTTGAAAAAAGAAGGAAAAAAAAAATACTCTGCATTGAGAAAACCATTTAATGATGATTTCATTGACGAGAAAGAATAAAAATTTTTTTCTTTTACAGATTCACATTATTCAATTACCTATGAACCAGGTTATTAAGGAAAACCTTATTAAAAAGCCTTTCCAATCACCACTAACAACATCTCGGTTCAACAGCATTAATTCATCATTGAATTAATCCACTCCTTGCAAATTTTCAAAGAGCGGGTACATTTGTATAACTTCTTCATTCTCATATTTCCAGTATAATTTTCAGAAAAACCCTCTTCAGTTTCCATCCTCTCTCAAACAATTAATTCACTGAAAGCACTCTACGTAGCATAGAACTTCATTGTAATTAGGTCAAAAAACCAGGGATTTCTTCCATCGATTAAACTGATTAGATGCCTTTATTGCGTTATTCGTACTTCAATCGCTGAGAATAACATAAACACTTTTCAACCAACTAGTCACCAGACTCTGCATCCACTCGTCTTAACGTGTTAGCAGGCAGTTTCATGAAAAGTTGAAGCGCGACGGTACAAAGTACGTTGGCAATTATTTAATTATCTCAACACTATAACTCCTCTAATTATAATTTTATTAGAACTGAGGAAAATCTCTGTCAATGACAGAAAGTAAAGCAAGTGACGAAAAGCCGTTTATTCTCAGCAAGATTATCCCTGTACCCTCCTTCCTCCCCTTCATTCACTCATAAAATTATCATTTAGGAGCTGTTCGAAAACTTTTACTTCAAGTATAACACAAAGCCTGACCCTTCCAAAACTCAGAAGGTGATCGATGACGCGAGAAACATCCTTCATTGCATGTACTGGAACGGCTTCGAGCGGCTTGAGTACGGGACACTGTCTTACGCAAACGCAGAGATAATTCTAAAGTCAATTAATGGGCTTATTGCACACGAATTAGAACGTTTAGCCGAAACCAGTTACGAAAATTGCGAAGACAGCGAAAAAAACCTCAAAGCCCTTATCTCCATAGACTTCAACCTTAGGTACCGCGCGAAGAAATACCTCGGGACCCCTTTTCTTGAATTTACTAAGCTGTTATATACCAATAACACTCCATCAGTCATTAATAAAACCTTGATTAACCTCGGCTACGCTGTGTTACAGATAATCCAAAGCGATGAAGACACCTCGAACTCCGCTTTCATAATAGAGCATCTGCAGGAGGTCCTTGAGCATCAGCAGCCCTATTTCGCCCTGCTGCAGAACTATGGATTCGATTTCGTGAAGATTATGGAGCGCTTTGAGTCCAAGCATAAAGGAGAATCAGTCAAGCACTCAAGGTTCCAGTTTTCAACACTCATTG
>ENA-UOTZ01000506-UOTZ01000506.1-compost-metagenome-genome-assembly--contig:-NODE-506-length-32604-cov-8.414794_pt1 | contig 32604 bp, 25 predicted proteins | sample MGYA00238144_ERZ746983 | MGnify/ENA primary metagenome ERZ746983 (study PRJEB28759, sample SAMN06268863) | compost metagenome | isolation source: single cell | place: USA: California, Emeryville, Joint...
AATCGAAGACCCGGCACAGGACCGATTTGGCCGAGAGAATCGCCAAACTGAACGAAAAATTAGGATCTCCCCCAAGATCCACACAAATCAACGAGCCTCTGAGATATGAACCTCTCGAGCCTGAATATAAAGTGGGTACGAGAGTTAGTCCGAGAAGATCTCCAAGCAGAAGATCCCCTCGAAGAAGGTATGAGACTAAATCAGGATATTATTGATAGACTTTCTTCAATAGCAGAGCGAACCTAGAGACAGCGCAATCAACGGATTTCCTATCAATTCAGCCTCAGATTGACGTGGGCTATGTCCCAAAAAGGACCACGCAATTAGCAATAGTATTCTAACATAAGAGGGTGGTTCGATAATGATAATAATAATTTAGACATCACCTGATGAGAGAAGATCGATCAGCAGGGGTTTCGAAATTGATAATAGATACAAGAAGATCATCCAAGAATATGAGAACACTATCTCGACATTAAAAGACCATGTATTGCAGACAACCGACATAGATAAATATTTTGGATAATAGATTAGCACAATCGAGAAGAGACACGAAGATGCCATTAGCAAAGTGAGAACCGAATTAAAAGAGTTGCAGGACAAATATGCAAATGAGAAAAATCAGTTCAATAACAAACTAAGAGCTGAAGCACTTTCCTCGAGCCAAAAGGTATTGAATTTTAAAGAAATAAGGGAAATAATGTAAATTAGATCGCTGAACGGGATAGTCATTTAGATCTTGAAAGGGAGAAAGTCAAAACCCTTGAGAGACAGATTACAGAGCTTAAGGTAGATGATTTATAAGCTAACAACATATGGATTAACCAACCATTCATAGAGGACAACTGAAGAAAGAATAGAACTAAGAATTAAAGAAGGCGAGAAAATTGCACATCAAAAAGACGAGAAAATCAAGGAACTTAATGAAAGAATCGCCGAGCTTCAATCAACTGTTCGCCAGACTGTTGAGAAATCTCATTCAGATCTTGGAAGTTCATTGAAAAAGTATTGATTTGGAGTACAATCATGTGTTTTTATATCATTTAGACTCAAAAAAGAGCATGAATATGAGGTTGTTGGTCTAAAGGGCGCATTGGAAACAAAAGACAAAAAGATCGCGCAACTTGAAAAAGAGAATCGTGAAATCCAAGAATCTGTTGTGCAAAAGCTTCAGAGTATTCAGAGTCAACTCAAAGCTAATCAAGAAAACAATTACAAACGTAAGCTTATATCAATGATACGCAGATTTTTTACTAATTTGAATTCAGTCAGACAAAGTTTAGATGCGAAGGAGGAAGAAGTGACGAGACTCAACAAAAAAATTGCAGATCTCTCAAAAGAACTGCTCATTGCGCAAAATGAAGTTGAGCTGCTGAGCAAAGACCGTAAACGCATTGAATCTGATAAAGTAACAAATTCCTTAATGTATTTAAATTTCCCTCTGTGACTTTAGAAAAAACTCGCCAAGAGAGTAGAAAAGCTTGATAATATCGTCTACGGGTAAGTTCAATAGAACTTGTTCGATGTGTTTAATGGTTTCTATAGGCATTAATGAGATGCTCTGTTGAACTGGGAAATCCTTGGCCTATGGAACGATATATGTTAAAAGTCAATGTTAGTAAAGTTTAAGTTCAGAATTGAAATTGCATACGTACTGCGGTCCCTCTTCTTTGTAACTTAAATGGACTTAATATTAACGTTAAACTCATCTATCTCAATCTTATCAGAATGTAACCTTTTAACAAAAATTCGGATCTAACATTCCTCCTATTTTTCACAAAACTCATGGAGAGGCCTCTATCGGTAGCAAATTAATGAAAAAACAGTCTTTCTAAGATTGACTTGGTTAAAACAGGAGACCTTTTTGTTTGATTGAGAAAAAAAGTAACATACATTTTGAATATAAAAGAATTGCATAATTAAGGAAATTAATATTGAGAATTCAGATGAAGTAACAAACAGTTATAATAATTGTTCGAGCATTTTCTAGTTCCAGAAGAGCAAAATAACTATTGTAAAGTTTTCTGAGGAGAAAGAGACGATAATTCTCAAGCTACCTCTTTCTACGGGTTTCATCATTTTTTACGCTTCAATAGAGATGGCAAGAACAAAGTCAAATTCAAGCGAAAAACAGGAGAAATAATTTCAAGGATAAATTAATTTTGTAAACAAACCCTCTTGCTCGAGGAGATGCAGGATCTAACATGCAAACCAACAATAAACAACTAGAAACAATCAAGCAAAAATCAACACCTGACTAAGATGACAAGCCACTCATCATCTAACTATATTCATTTGAATTATCAGCAAGCCCCCCAACGATTTAAAGATCTTTCAGAGCCCAAGGCGCTTTTTGACTCAAAACTGAAACTAGCTGACTTGAGATTTCAAGAAATTCTGGTGCTTCATCATACTTATTATAAATCTTCCAAATTATTTCTTCCTTAGAGCTCAGCAGTTGCAAAGTTCCAATTATGATTCCAAAGCAAATGCAGAGCAGTCTTCCTCTGTTGTAAAGAGATTGACTCAACATGTCAATATTCTCATCGCATTCGCCATTACAACCTTCTTTTGTGTCAAAATTCGCAATAAGCATGATGAGGACAACGATTTGAAAGAGCAAACCGAGCGACAACGTGCATAGAGCAACGAGCAGCAACTGAAGCAGATGTCGGGTTCGTGCTGAATACTCGTATTTTCTCTCGATCTCTAAAGACATTTTATACTGCGTTTTACAAATCTCACAACTCAGTGAGTCTGTTAGGCTTTTTTCACTCAAAGCAATGGTTCTCTTGAGACAAAGTACGTGAACAAAGCCGATGGATCCCATGCAGTTGCAAGGCTGAAGCAGCTCTCCAGTTTCCTCTGTCATTGCAGACTCAAGGCAAATTTTGCAGAATCTTTCCTCTTCCTGAGAGACCTCGTGATCTACCTTCATAGTTCCACGATTTCAGTTGAGTGAAGACTGATTACTGAAGATTAAATTGTACGATTTCAGGTTAATTTTTTTAATTAACTATAATTAGCTACTCCGAGTCAGTTTGAGCTTTTAGAATTAATTTCTGAAGGATAAATCTCCTTTCGATCTTCCACTTTTTTTGGGGTTTTCAGGTGCTCAAAAGCCTTGTGATGGAAAAGTAGCGACGGTTCCTATAGCCTTAGTCTGCTTGCAAAAGAGCCTCCGATTTTTTTTTGACCATGGATCCTTCATTGGCCTGAAAAATTTTATGGATGGATAGGATTAGAGTCAACTTCAGCATTTTTCTATGATTGCCTGGCAAATCGAAATCTTTTCGATAATAGAAAAATAATCAGAGAGTATTAATCATTTGAAACATCTTAGACCTCGAGTGAATAAAAGGAGAGATGATTTGGAGCTATGGCGAATAAATAATTAATGTAAAGTTTTGAACATGAGAGAAACTAAGAAGATTTAATATATATTTTACACACTAGCCAATTTATTCACACGCACTTTCAAGAAGTTCTTCTAATCTACACAAAGTCATTACATTATCAGTAATAGATTGTTCACTTTGGCTATGGATAACCCATGTCGCCGTTTTTCTTATGCACTTATGCTTTATGATCGAAGTTGTTTGCCATGCCGCACATATAATCAAAACTAACAACAGCATCATCACACAAACCAGCAGTCCAATCACGAACCCTTCATCCGAGTTTGAAGAAACGAGACTGATTATTGCCGCAAAAGTCACCGAAAATGCGTACAGTGAAACTAAAGATATAGAAATGAGTGCGATTATCTGAGCATTGAAACTCTGGGTTTCTTCAGGAAAATTGCAATCGAGCTTGTTACTGACAACGATTGAGATTTTGTATGGGCAATTGCATATTTCACACTTTATTAAATTTTCAGATTTTTTAGAGCTGAAAAGTATCGCTTTTTTTATACATGAAGTGTGAACATGAGCAATGGACCCTTTGCATTTGCAAGGTTCGATCAATTCACCGCTAGAGCTGCTTTCTAGACAGATTCTGCATCTGATTTCATCAGTGGGGTCGTCGGGCGCAGACTTTTGAATGACAAGTTTCGTGTCAGAAACAAGATAACCGTTTTTTATAAAGCTGTCCAAGGTTGATGTTGGTGAAGATGAGTCTGAATTATCTTTTTGTTGGTCGTGTTTATCGATTGTTAATTGTATATCCTCCATTTTCGAGCTCCAGAGTGGCAAGTTATTATTTTATTAGAAATTTTATTATCGAGGTGTTTAATTATTTTCGGGAATCAAGATCTAATATGACAAATTCCAATTTCAATACACCCACTTTCAATTAAAGTCAAACTGAAGATTTCTAAAGATTATAGTTGAATTGAGGAGTCACTCCAAAAGCCAAACTACTCATGAGCCAATAGAACTCTGAAGTTGAGTTTTGGAAAGAGAAATGCGACCATTTGCTTCTATGAGCCACGGGAGGAATTTCCCGGTTTGAAGTTTCAAAATCAATAGGTTTTAGTTCGTCTTTCTGAAGTAAAATTGATATTGAAAGCGACTGAAGAGATATTGCTTCTCAAGAGGTTCTAAAAATACCTCCTTCAGATTTTAAAATTTCTGGTATGATGAATTAGATCGAACCCAAATATAGATATTCTAACTTTATCGAGGTTAATTAAAAGGAGGCTGTCGAGAAAAAAAAATAAGACGATGTCGGTTATGCATTTTCTATTGCGAGGTAGAGTAGTATTAGTTCTTTGAAAAAGAGAAAAGATACTGTTCAAGAAGGTTTGGACTGGAACGAGTCTGAGTTGTTCCAATTTTTCTTTTCTTTTCGTGCTGTGGTTGGAATTTCATGGAGGAATTTTGTGTTTTTATTCACCAGAATATTGGGTGCGACATCTGAGTGTAGTTGGCGAATATAAATTTCTCTAAGCAAAAGATATAATTATTATTGCGATGGTTGAAAGAAACTGTTTCTAACAACCGCAAAGGAAACAAAAAAAGGCCAGGCCAGCATATATAATAAAGAGTGAGGAGATAGTCAGTGGTGAACATTGAAGTCTTCCATTTCGAAAGAGAAAGAAATCTCTAAAAGAGCAGACTCAAGCATTTTCGAGCGAGGAGTGACTCTTGAGGGAAAAATCTTTCTTATTAATAATTTGTAGAATGTCCATATTTTATGGATAGACGGAGATGATTGAAAGCATTTGGTTGCTTTTCATCCACTGTTTATAACATGCTTTCGCAGAACATAAAAATTGAGAAATGAAAGAAACTCAATGATCTACAGCAATAAAAACCTCACTATTCACAATTCTCAGGGCAACAAAAGCAGCTTATCATTTGAAGCAAGCACACCTCATAGTATTTGTCAGACTTCCAATTATTTTTGTGATTTTCATTAGTTGCCAAGTTCAAGCATTGCACATGATTTATCGGATCTTTCTGATTTCCAGGTCCTTTTGAGATTTGTGTGCGAATAATGTTTTTGATAGGGATTTGCTATCCCAATCCTTTTTCTTTTAATGGCAAAGAGAATTAGGCTTAGAGAGCTTTCGCTCGTTTTTTGAGTTTTTTATCAAGAGTTTAGGATATATGGTTCATATTCGTATTTTGAGATATTTCGCAATAAAACTCATCACCATTTAGCAGTAGAGGCAAGATCTATAACCCTTCACGATTGATTAATTGCTTGATTAAAGACTCCCTCTTTCCTACTATTTTTTTTTCTTTTCAAGGCCCCCTTTCTATTCCCCTCGGAAAATAACCCATTGAAGATACTCTTAATTGAGCATGAGTCGGTACTCCTGATACACTCTTTCAAAAACATAATTTTCCTGAATAACTCCACAAAAGGCATATCTCTTGCTCTCTGTTGAAGTAATTTCGGAAATTTCTCGTGAACCTTTCTCTTACAACAAATCTCCACATTCAAAAGTCTTTCACGCATATTAATTATTATCATAACCCAGTTCGTGTTTTTTCTCACCAGCCTCAATCCCATTCGAATTGCATATTGCTTCGATTTTAATAATTTCTCATGTTATCCTATTGTCCAAAGATTTTCAGTCTCCAATTCTCTCATCACTCACAGTATTTTTCTTTTCAGCCATAACTTCCGCTTTGTCATGAAAAAACCCTCATTAACGCTTAAGAATTTTAACATTCTGATTTCAGTAGTTCTTCGAAAACCTGACTTAATTGATAGTCACGTCCATCATATCTATCAAAATTACCGTTTGAGCCATGATAGATTTGAAATGATGCATTTGACATGAAACGTAAAACATATTAGATAATTGATATTTTCCGATGCTACCAGAATCGGAAAATATCTTTCAAACCTGAAAAGTTTATGAAAATTTAATCCTATGACTCGAAGAAAAACATCAGGATGCAAAATACATCAAATTAAAGGCTAAAAATTTATGCATTTAAAAGTTCATCTAAAGCAGCAAAGTTAGATAAATTGCCTTTCGATTGGCGAAAAGTTGTCAAATGCATCAATCATCCCAGAAACGTCAGTAAACTCTGAAGTTTATAATAATCAATCATTTGACAAATTATTACAGAGACAGACCACCCCCTAAGGCAACCGCTCCTTCTAATTCCAATATTTCAAAAAGTGATGTGTATTCCATTCACCCAGTTGAAAACAGGGCTAAACAGCCTCGGGTACCCCTATGTGAAGGATGCAGAGGTCATCCGGACGGAAAGAGAGGACTTCAAGCTCGGGTCTTCTGACAAAGCCCGCACCGAATTAATCTCGGAGATCTATGGTAATAAGTATTGTGAGTCTTGTTGTGTTAACCGAAAATATGATTAGAATGCCTTCGTAGCATCAGGGACCCTGAGCATCCGATGACACTTGAACAGCTAGACGTTGTTAATGAGAGAGATATTGAGATTGAAAGTAATATCTTACGATTTTATGTCAAAATATGTTAAATTTTTCAATAGATGTTGACTCTACGAAAGAAATTACGATATATTGGAAGCCAATAACCCAAACGTATGCTCTAGCGACCCACGTTGGGTTAAGTATTCTGCTTAAATTACAGATGAGTTCATATGGAGCTTACAAAATAAAGGTGCTGGTAAAGCCTGGCTACCATAAGCACCAAGCAGCTGGTAAAGTTATTGTGATAGGCTTTCTGATTTAAATTTCATAGTTGATCGTCAGATAAATGATAAAGAGAGAATAGCAGCAGCGAAAGAAAATGAGAAATTAATGGCATTCATCGAGTCATTGATTTCTTAAGCTACATGATCAATAGAGTTTAGACTATTTTTTCTTTTGTGGTTTATAATTTTTCCTTTGTATTTAGATGTCTCCAATCATAGTTTATTCATTATACTCATTTGTTGGCATATTTGTTTTTATGTTTTTGTTTGTAGTTTGTTTGAATAAGGTGTGAAGTTGTAAGTTAATCTATTTTGCTTCAATTCGAAGTACTGCCAAATTGCTTTTTAGCAGGAGAGAAAATACTATTAGGTTATAAGCAAAGACTCGATTCTGTTTGAATTGTTTATATTTTATTGCATTGGATCAGAGATTCAACTGAATGCTTAGCCTCAAATCATAAAAGGATTATTTAACATTCAGCTTAAGTTTTTTTTTGAAAACAAACTTATGAATTGTGACACGAAAGCAACTTCGTCTGGCCTTTACGAAATAACATTAATTGGTGTATTAATTTTGATATGAAGAATTTTATGATCAATATCCGCTGTTACGTTGGTCCAAGAAGCGTACAGCCGAGATCGGGTCTATTTGAGGTAATTTATCCTAGCTAGCAATAATAAATTATTACCACACTGATGTCCGAATTCTGCTATATCGTAAAGCACTTTGCTTGTTCTTAAATCGACAATTTTAATTTCCCCTTTCTGCCCAGAACTCGCCAAATATTTTCCAGAGGAATTCCAGCTAATTGAAACCCCCACACCTGTATGAAAATTGTAATGTTAGCAGCGTACCAGTTCCCAAATATATCATTAACTACTCTTATGTAGACTAATGTAATGATGACACAGTTTTCCCTCCCTTCGGTCATAAAGCTGTGCTCCATACCCGCTTGCAATTGCTAGCAAATTTCCTTCAGGATGCCATTCGATTTCTCTTATGCAATCTAATCTTAGTGATTAACATTATACAGTCAACGCTTGGAGATCACTCTTTCTAAAGAGTTCATTGCTTCTAAAGAGTTCAAGGTCTTCGGAGTGAATATATGATTTCTTTTCAATGTCAAATAAATTCAAGCGATGGTTCCAAATCTTAATAGTGATTAATGTGCTTCCAGTGAGAGGAAGCCAGCGACAACGGTTGAACAGAACGGTCACTTCGGGAGATAAATGTAATAAATAATTTGGTTCAAATATTTACTCAGAGGATCCGGCAGTGTGTTTCTATAACAAAGGTTTTCTTCGTTAGTGAATAAGTCTGTGATGACAAATTCTCCATTATTTCTGATACAAGATAATTTGGTTCCCTCTGCGTTGAAGTCTAACCCGTGTCCCAAAGAGCCTTAAGAATGTTATAGTTATCATTCGTGAATAGGGAAAAAAGTAAAAATAATAATACGTGACTTTTTCGCCTTTTTAATAAACTGATGCGACATAAGATTGAATAAATGATAATCAGCACCAGAGTGCTTAGAATAAAGAGCTGCATATCCAAACCGCTTATTGATGGCAACATCCATGATAACTATAAATGTCAATAAAATGTAAAACAAATAAAATAATGAGTTGTTATTTTCGATTACCGCCATCAGCTAAGACGTCAGATTGATGAATTACTCTGCAGCTTGTTGGCTCAAATATTTTAAATGTACATTTGTTTTCCAAGGAGGATACAGTCGCGAGTACATTGCCGTCCGGAAGTAGACGTAAAGTCTTGAAGCTGCTTGTTGAAATCGAAGAATCGCTTCCGTGATAATTAATAGAGCCAAGAGATACACCAAGTGTCAGATCTCGTATTTGTATCTCACCATTTGTTGAAAATGTGACTAGTTGAGAGTTTAATTCTCCGGAATCTAACCTCTACTTAGAGAGAGACTTATGTGAGTTATTGCCTTACCTATTGATTTTGCTTGAGACTTCCCTTGACCCATGATCAGAAAATTATGAAATAAAAATTTACTAAGTTGTATAGATGATATGGAATTACAGTGCATCCAATTATTAAGCTATTGAGATCAAAGGAAATTAAACTTCTTGAGTAAATCTGCGGGCTAAAGCTCAAGAAGTTGATAATTAACTAAGTTCTCTTTTTGAACACTATTTTATCTCCCAACTTGCTCTGGTGACGCTTTCAGTAGTTCTGAAAAGGTTGTTTAGCTGCTTAGATATGATTCTTGCTCTCAAGCTTTTGTTTGTAACCAAAAGCATTCACTAAAATGAAGAGACCTAATATTGGAGTTGATTTCTCATTCATTTACAGCGTATCACAATTATAATAAATAACAACATAGAATCAGATATATTATTATGTGTAAATAAATTAATGAAGCATTATTTTACAAACGATTAAGTATGTTCCTTATTTCTCTTGTGTATATTAGTACTCAAGGAATAAGACATTTGAAATGAGTTTTAAAAATGTTATTGCTAGTGTATTGCAATAGCATCATCCTTTTAAAACGCTTTAGCGATTATCAGGGCCACTAAGAGGAACGTCATAATCAGTATGAAAACAGCCGATGATAAAACACATATCTTCGAATGCTCTCTTTTCAAAGCGAACTGATTCTAGTGGTTGGAGTATTAGGAATAATAGTCCGACAAAATATATTACATTTTCAGCAATATCCTGTTCCTCGTGATCGGGGATGATTTCCAAGGTAGTCGAGCAGTCAGACATAGACGCAGATCGCGAAGTCAAAGCAACTGCTTGGAGTATTTCTTTATTTTTTGCGATTATCGGCAACTTATTTTTCAACTTCAAAAAACTCTTTCGCGATCTTCCTTCATAATCAGTACTAATTTTCTAATGACAATGTTAATGAATTATTCTACTCAAATTTCGATTTACCTGATGGGCATCCGAACGGCCATCTTCTGAGATATCAAGAGCGATATGCTCGGATTCCAGTTGCTTAAATCGAGTATTCAGCAGGAAAGCTTCTTTTCCATATTTCCGTATCTATATAACATTATTGCTCGAACTTCTCGGGAACCCTCGTACCTTAAATTCTGCAAGTTTCGTTTTATCTTGGCTTCTGAATAATTTACGCTGTTTATCCATAACCCTTACCTAATATTATTACTTAAGATAGAGTCTTTCGCATATTTTTTTACGTAGTTTTGGAGCTCTTCGGTGTCCTGCTTGATAGTAGCAACGAGCTTCTCTCTTTGGTCTTGGAGAAGAAAAGATATTTTAAAAAATTAATGTAACACATACCTGGGCTAATATTATTAGCCATCACTAATCGTTTGATAACGTCTGACATTTTCCTTTCAAATCGATGCTCAAAGTTCGTAAAAACTCTGAAACCGTCATCTGAACGCGTTCTTTTATGATAATTTCTGTGGATGTTCATTGCTGCTAGTATTTAAATTTTATCAACTTGTAGTATAAAAATTCAAATTTTCTGTTCAAACAACTGCATCGAGCCAAAATAGATATTGATTCTTATTTGAAAATATATTGACAATCCGGGTAATTGAATAAAGCGCCAAACAGTTCTTATAAATTCAAAGCTTTTGAGAAGAAGTCATTTATGGCAATTGATGAAACTATTTTGAATCAATACGCACAAAAGAAACGTATTTAGACTAGCATCCTAGTATTTACTCAATATATTAAGTACCTTACTTTTCAGATACATCATAATGTAAAAGGAGACATTCACACAAAGACAAAAGAAAGAATAAAAATTTCCCAAAAAAAATGATTGCAACCCTCTCACAGCTCATAAGAAAAAGGTTTTTAGGCAGAAACTTTCTTCCAATAGTTATAAAATTAAATGAAACTGCTCTCAAAAGGGAACATCCAGTTATTATCTTCAGAGTTTTGTCGTTTCTTTTCATCGAAGAAAGGCGGAGAAAGCATTTTATCTGCTTCGAAAGCTTGCTCTTGGCTGTAGTTGAAATTGTTTTGCCGCATTTGGGCTGAACCATTATCAAAAGCTTTTGGCATATTGGGGCTGGGGTTAGGGTTTGTATTAGGATTGAGGTTGGTAGTGTGTCCATTCATAACATTATTCTGTCTCACAGCAAAATTGAAAGTCTGGCCGGGATTTGGTCCTTGACTCTGTCTTAACATTAAATTTGGTTGATTGATGCCCTAATAATAGAAGAATTATTGGTCAAACAAGGGAACTATAAAAAAAGGTGTTACCTGCTGAACAGAACCTGATGGTCCCCATTGCTGAGCCATAGCATTCTGTCCGCTTGGTGTGAATGGATTTTGATGATTCATCATGGAGATGTTCTGCTGGTTAGGTTGAACGCCTGGAAACCTGGCATTTTGGTTCATTTGTATCGGGCCTTGCTGAGTTTGATTGGGGTACATGGGATTCGGATGGGCGGATGCGTTAAACATCTGCTGAGGATTCGCGAAGTTAGGTGTGCTCTTTTGTTGGCCATCGACGTTTCCGTTGTTGTAGCCCATTGGTAGGTAGTTTGGTCTCATCATTCCCGGCTGATTGGGATTTTGGTTCATTTGACCATAAAAATCCTGATTCGGAATATAGCCATTATTGACGTTATTGTAATTTTGGAAATTCATGTTTGAGGGATTGTTCATCTCAAAACCCATCTTCTGATTTGGTCCATAGGACTGCATCATTGGAACATCTCTTTTCATCTCTGCACCGTTCACTGCTCCCAATAAACTTCTTTGTGGCATTGCATCGTTCATTAGGTTCGGCACACCGTTTTTCTTCAATTCTGAAGGATCTTTCTTTACTTTTTTAGAAATTGTATCTATCCCAAGTAAATATTAGAACAAATGTCTTTGAACGACTTATACCTTCAACAAAGGCTCCTGCCATTGCGTCACTCTCAAGTTTATCTTTTTTGGACTTCCTCCCTCTCTTTTTCGCTTCTTTGGGATTCGCACCGTTAATGTTCGCTTGCAAGTCCACTAGAGAATCTGAGGAGTTCTTCTTTTGATTTCGACTCTTTTTCTCATTTGCGACTTTCTCTTTAGGACTTCCATTGTCCTTGGGCCCCACGTTTGGATTAAATACAGACATAATTGGGGTCTTCTCAGAGTTCAATTCGGTAGCTGCTTGCTGATCGCCATTGTGGAAGGTAGGCTTCCCGTCACTGCCTCTCTTATTCATGACGAGGTTCAAATAGTTCTTCATGATGTTTTTATCACCAAATGGGATATTATCATTCGGTTTTTTGTTTGACTCCGGTTCTTCGTCATTTGTGTCGACAAGGTTCTTTATTTTGTCTAAGCCTGAGTCCAAATTATCCTCTTTAAGGAAATCTAGATGTTGCTGCAAAGCCACCGTTAAAGAACGCTGCAGGCTAGTTTATTATTTTACCTCGTCAGCAGCTGACATGTTATATTCTGCTTTGCAGGCCTCATCTCCATTTCTCGCAGCATCAAGTCCATTCATCAACGCTAAAGGCGTTTCAGAACCATTTTTTCCCTTAAGACTGAGAAAAGGATTCCCGCCTTCCCCAGCGACTTGGGTCATCGAAAAAATAAAAAACATTAAATTTTGGATTTTCTTGTCTTGAGTTTCTCTGTTTCATTCAAATCCAAATTAGACTCTACATTTCTAAAAGCGATTACTTGTTTTTCATGTGTTCAGCCCAGAGGAGTTTATTCTGCTTTATCAAATCACTGTTTTGACTAACCATTCCTTTATTATACGTCTCCAAGTCAGTTATTCTGTTTTTGATAGCTGACAACTGAGATTTGAAAGCGAATTTAATCATTTCATTCAAAAAAAAATGTTTTTACCTCTGCGTAGCTGTCGGGAGTCCCACTGATCACACTTTCGTTTTCGAGAACAAGTTTATTAGCAGTATTCACCTCAGCGAAGAAAGTATTCGGCGTTGAAGACGATTGATAAGAAATATTTTCGCTTGCTTGAAAATAAGCAGACTGCTGTCCAAATGGGGAACTATTAAATTTCGAATCAAACCCATCGGTGCCCTGTGGGGTCGCCTTCGGCTGCGGCTTCTCATTGCCTCCAGGCAAATCGCCTGTGTTAGCAGATATTTGAGGTAAAAGATTCCTAAGGCGGTTAAATTTGAGACGTTAAGAAATCGCAATTTTTTACTTGTATCCTCGAAGGAACATAGGATGGGAAAATTCGCACTGGTTGTTCTCATGGCTGCTGATGTTTTGAAAGCCATACGAATTGAGCTGATTGAGATGAAAATGATCAGGCCTGAGAATTTGAGATGCCAATTACTTGTCGAACGAAGTATGTGAAATTATTGTGTTTAAAATAGCGCGGAAGTATTTCTTGTGAAAAAGTGCTGATTTCTTTAATAAGCAAGGCGTTTCCTTGCTTGTTCCAGCAAATCACAGAGGATTCGTTGCTATTCTATAAAAAGTCGCTGACTCAGATAAATTGATGCGAACTTTCATTACCTCAAGTATGTCATAGAGCATTAGCAGAAAAGTCGGCGCTGCGGCCGGAGTTCGGTTCATTTCGAAGCCAAAAGAATCGGTTTTGCCCTCCATCATAGGTAGCTCGTTCTGTGTCGATAAATCACTGGCTTTTAATTTTAAATAATAAATTAATCAAAAAATTGATCAACGATACCACTAATGTGAAAATTAATTTCGTTACGGATATGCAGTGCGGTGGTTCTTTTGCAGTGAGCGAAAAACCCTTTCAAGATAGGAAATATAAAGCCTAAATTTTTACGAATCCTTACTTTAATCGAACTGTAATAATTTTTCCTTACACTGCAATGGGATTTTAGCTCTCGACTGACCTCATATCTTCCTAAAATCTGTAATACCTCCATAAAAGTTTCCGGGTTGGCGAATTCCTCTGGGTTGCGAGCTGGAAGCGAGAAGTAATAATTGTAAAACATTGACCACTATTTCCCAGACTTAAATGTGAGGAGCCAAAGCTATCAAGGATGTAGGCTTTTACAAACCCGTAATAATTAAAAAAGGGTATTTGGATCACTGGCAATCTTAAAATTTACGAATCTTCAGTGATTGAAATTTTAAATTTCAAGTGTTGCCAGAAATACGCCAGTTCATAATTAATAGCAAAACAGACGATCTAGTTCTTGCTTTAATTATTTCAAAGTAGTTGCAGACTACTTCTTGAGCTGCTCCCAGAAACGACGGCTTTGGCTGGCAGTGGTGATCTTGTCTTCATAATAATAGTTAATTACCCAAATTGATGCTAATATCTAATATACCCGCCCGAAAAACTCTAATTCGAATCAACTGATAGTAAAATCATATTCCTTGGCACAGAAATTATATAATCTTTATTTCATTTAATTGAGTATTGGGTCATTGCGTCAGCCTTCACATATCAGAAACCATCACCTATTTATGATGGACTCATGCTAGTCTCCGAGTTAACTTTCGAGCTGCAATTATTTGATCAGCCTTAATCACGCGATTCAATGAATTCATGAGGAAAAGCTGTTTTTTTGGTTCCAATTGCCTTAAGTTATGCATAGCTGGTGGTTTCTTATTAATCAAGAGCTGCCTGTTTATGTGCTGGGTCCAAATTTATGAAGTCTCCAATTTATACCTCCTTACACGAGAAATCTAAGTGAGCTCTCCTCTCTCATAAGTTTAAATGCAGTAACTGAATTCAAGGGTATTGTGTCTCAAGGTTCTTATTAGCCTTCAACCTTATCTTCTTCGTCAAGAGCTATGTATGACTCGACATATTTCTAACAAACGCGTTCCTATTAAGAACTCTAATCATCACATCACACTGAGTATATCACATGGTCTGAGAAAGGAGAGAGAGAGATCCTACATGAATTTACACTATTTTCTTACAAGGATTAACGAAAAAGTTAATTTGATGATTTTGTCTTTTTCAGCTGTTTTTGCTTACAAAGTTATTTGAGATATGCAAGAGCAACTGCAGAAAAAGCTAAGCTTAGTCGATTTTTATGTCTCCGTGAGACTCAGCACTTAAACAGTGATTTTAGCGAGTTCATGCTTGACTTTTTGAACTCTGGAGATGAGTGAAGCATCCATGAAGGTATTTCCTGAGTACATTTGGAGTCCTCCGAGGATGGTAGGGTCCAACTATATTATTGTGGTAAGACAATCGAATACTGAAGGGTACTGACCTGGTATTTAACGGTGAAATTGACTCCCTTGAATCCTTCTTTCAAAGCGTCGGTAACCTTCTTCTTCCAAGCGTCGGTCAATTCCTACAGACACAACAGTTAGAAAGGCATTAGTTTCGTTAGGTACGAATGCAGAAATGATTGTAATAGTCTCTTCTTTAGCCAAAATTTTATTGTAATCGATGTATTTGTCAAGAATTTTTGGGAGGAGATCCAATCTTTGGTTGTCAACCAAAGCAGCTATGAACAATGAGTCAGGTAAGGGATTTAAAAGCCAAATTACCGAGGAAATCAACGGTGAGCTGGTTAAAGCTGGACTTCTCAAAGAGAGCCTTCAAGACGACCATCTGTTGGGTTCTCTTGAAGGAAGCGTTAGCAATAAATCCTTGGAAGGCCTCGCTCTGAACACCAGGGCGTCAGTCAGCTAAAGAAAAAAGATTGAAAGTACTTGGTTGTAGAGTTCTCTGAGGCTTTTCACATCTTCCAAAATTGTGTGAAGAGATTCCTTAGCAGAAGCAGTTGTGAACAAAACGCTGGCGTATCTAGCGTGAGGAGACTCTTCCAGAGTTGGTGGCTGAAGTGAGAGAGTTAGATTTTTCGAATGAACGTGGGAGTACCTTGTTTCCTGGAACAGATTTGATCTCACCGGCGAAGGTGGCCAGAGGAGTGTAGAAGAGCTGAAGGGCGGGTTAGGTGAGATTCTGAAAGGAGAGAAGAAGCCTACCTTGGATTTAGACATGGATCCGGCGGCCTTGAAGAGGCTTGTGCTGAACTTTGAGATCATTTTTTTTGGTTTCGAGTCGAATCAATTAAAAGCTAATTATTTTCTTTAGTTATTAGCTTTGCCTTTTCTTAATTTCCAGGTCCCGAATAAGACCAGATAACCAATACAGGTTAACGAATTAAGAAATTATAAGGAAATATCTCTGAGTATCGGCACCCTGAATGAAAGGACAAGCTCCTGCTCACAAGTGGTGAGGAGATTACCATGAAGAATCCTCTATTCAAAAGGTTTGAAATCTAAAAGTTAAGAATTTCAATGCTAGTAGTTAATTTCAGCAGCCATTAACGAAAAGAAAATTTCTTTTGTTAATTTGAATTTAATTCTCATCTAAATTCAGCATAATCGCCTCATTCATTACATTATAAGGAGCATTATAGGGTAGAGCTGATGTAGCATTAATCGCCTAGCTCATTTTTGCGGAACTAGGGTGCAGTAGATTTTTTTATGAGCAAAAACAATCAATATCACCACGTTCTAACAGCTTTTTTCGAAACAAGATTTATAACTTTTTTAAAAAAGTGAATTTCTGGATTTGATATCAAAACCCAAAGATATGAGCATTATATGAACAACTCTCACAAAACACTGGAGCTATTTCGCATTTATAACCCATTTTATTGTTTATGGAGAGACAATAAAGAAATTGATTCATTCGGTTAGCTTCATAATCTAACTACAGATTTCGAAACCTCCAAAAATTTTGGACCACCATATTTCTTTTTTACAGCATTGAGAGATTGCTTCTCAACGGATTTCACTACCTCTATCAGTTCCGCCATCACATCGCCGACTCTTGCATCATCAGTCAAAGAGCCCTTCGGAGAGCTTCCATTGCTCTCGGTTTTTTCTGCGATCGCTACCGCTGAAGAGGCCAAAAGACTTGGATTATGTCTCATGATTTTAAGATTTATTAAGCCTGACTCCAGAATGAATCGACCCATCATCATTCCTTTCTCGCTGAGTTTGGCAATCCTACCAAATCTTTCGAAAAAGAAGAGGGAGGAAGGCACGGTAAATTTAAACTTGAGAGCGCTGATGATCTTTCCTTCGAGATCGAGCAGCTCGTCTCTAGTATAAGCGCGGTCGGTGACATGAACGAATTCTTTCAGAGGCGGCGGGTAAATCTCTTCGTATTTTGCCGCAATAAATAATGAGGTAATACCAACCAACTGAAGCTTCTTTTTCACGACAGCCGCCTTCTCGAGATAGCGATCGATGATATTTACAGCAAGAAACAGTGTTTCTGGCTTCAACTTGAATTTCAAATGGACATCAACGAGCCAATCCACCAACACAGCTCGCATGTTCTCAGTAATGTCTTTTTGAAAGGATTGTAATGCTCCGCTCTTGATCGTAAAGGACTCCTAAATTGCAGGCGATTAAACACTAAATTTTGTGGAATAATTAGATACCTCGACTTTTTTTGTGTAATTCATGATGTCTTTGCTATATTCAGGTACTAGCTGAATATTATGAATGTTTTCGAGGTCGAACGAGTCCATCTCAGTGCTTAATATCACTTTCGAAGGAATTCTAGTCGAGCTTTTTGCTCGGACGCCTTGGGAACGAGGATAGCTGGGCTCGAGGCTTTGACGCTTTGGCCGGCTTTCAGCATGGTTTAATCGACTCTGAAGCTGTCCTCTGTTGTTCTGGACGTTAGAGAGGTCAGTGAGTGACATTGGTTTATTTGGCACATCATTTGCAGACGGTGCATTGGCTCGAGACGATTGAGCGTTCTGGGATACTCGAACACCACTAGGTTTCATTGGGTTGTAAGTATTGTTCGAAGAGATTGCAACCGTGCTATTAGATCGGTTTAATTTCTAAGAAGGAAGAGATTAGTAAAGTTAAGCGGAATAGAAGGTGCAATTACTGCATGATCTCCGTTGCTGGCGTAGACTTCGGGCAGATTGGAGATATCTCTTCCAAACGCACGATTGTATCCATTGTACCCGTGTGTAGTTGGTAAGGAGTTGTTTTCTTTTGTAAAACTTTGGTTGACGAGAGATTTAGGTGGGAGCTGAGCGCCACGAGGATCTTGGTTCTCGCTCATTCGTTTAGCCTCTCGAAAAGGTTGGTAGTTCATAAACATAGTGGCGTGATTTTGTGATTTAATAATTGATGAATGATTAAAATTTCACAGTTTGTTTTAAATACGCGTATTTGAAATTCAAATAACTGTATTATTGTTATGATTGTTAACGGATAGGTGATCCGCCTTAATGCAAAGCAGAGATATCGTTAGGTCTTCTTTCTTATACAAAATCGACAAGGAGAGGAAGGTGAAAAGTTTACATTAAGTAAATATGTCCTTGGTTGCGCAGTTTTGAAAAAAAGATTGCTTTTAGATTTTTCATGTATTTCATTCATTTGCAGCACTGTGGAGACAAGTAAATTGAATTCTCCTTTCTTAACGAGAGAATGAGTGTTCAATGCCTAGATAGAGTAAGCTACCTTTCTGTTTTCATTTCCTATCTATAGTCCCAAAAAAGCAGGAAAATGATAAATAATGCGTTTGTTTGAGAAAAGTTATACAGGTATTTTGCTTGTTGAATCTTGTTTATGGGATCGCTGCGGGTGTCTCCTCTTGTGAATACGCATCTTCAATATTATTGTCGAAATAGGATCACAAAGACTGGCTTTCAATTGATTTTTGATCGAAACTACATTGACAAAAATAGATGTCTCTTTCCACAAAAAAAGGTTCTAACGGATGATATACACATCATATGAACCCAACTTCTTATACTCTAAACTTAGCAAACTCAAAAAAATCTCTTATTGAACACTTTGTCTCTCATTTTATAAATTTCATAGATTCAATCATAAATTTTGACCCCCCATTGAGGTGATTTCATTACAGACTTTTACCAAAATTTCATCAATATTTCAGATAAATAAACCCAGGCCTCACTTCAAAAATAGCACGAGCTTACTGTGCCCGCTATTTAACCAAAAACGTCTTGAATTAACCATTAATTGGCAGACCAGCAGTTGCTTGGTCTTTAGTGTTCCTTAGATATAGGTGTAAAGGGATCTCCTCTTATAATCACCCCCAGTGAGTAGTTCTTCTTGATCTTCGGCTCCGGAAATTCGCTCATTTGAAGCGGTTTCTTCTGTTTCATCCAGCCATTCGCTGTTTTTCCAGCATGTATCGGCTTCAACTTGATCTGATTCCCGTAATTTGAAGGGCTCGTCGGCATCGAAGCCTCATTATTCATATAGTAAGTACTCATCGACGGCTTCGTCTCTGTTGTTATGTCTCTCTCACTCTCGAAAGTGTTGGCATGGATCATGTCCCAATTAAATACCCGAGGTGAGTATTTTGACTCCCAATGCTTCGTCAGCTGCATCGCGACTTCATTCATTGAAGTTGTCTTGGGAGTCATAATCGAAAAATTTTTCGCACGCGGTGTGGCAGCCATAGACCGCACGAGTGGTGAGGTATCAATATACATGCCGTTTTTTGGAGTTGGCTCAAGGTTAATTCTTATTTGACTTGTTTTTAATTTTATCCTCACGTCCGCAGATTCAGGAGCGCTCTCCAACGTCTCAGTTTTTCCTTGAGGGAAGAGTTTATCAAGGAAAATGCTCGACGAAAACTTAGGCGACAAAGGAGATTTTAACCCCTCTGAAGTTCCTTGGATTTTAATTTTTTCAGGTCTTTTGGCTTCCTTTTTGGGTTTAGATTTATTTTTCGCATTATTCAGCTTAGAGATCGTCAGGGGAGTGAAAGGTGAGATATTTCCATCAGACAGGCCTTTTTTGTGGCCTGGATTCTTGGTTGATGCTGGGGAGTTTTCTTCTTTAATAGATTTCATAGTCCGAACTTTTTTATCTTTTGGTGATTTGGGGGAGCTTTCCTCCTTTCCCAATTCTTTTACTTCGTGAACCACAGGCTTCATCACATTTTTCGGACTCGAGATTCCATACTTGTATCTCTTTGGAATTCCCGGGATCTCCACCACTTCTGGTTCAAACATCGGCTGCCATAAATCTTCATTCTTTTCTCCAGATTCAGAAATAATCGCTCTGTGAATGGCCGAGCGTTTCGTATTCGAATTCGAAGGCGAAACTAAATTCTTTGCGTTTGGACTTGACGCGTCAGTCATATTCTTTTGAATGTAGCTCGTAGATTTGCTAGTTTCCGCTTCCTGAACGCTGCTATGCAGTTGTTGAGTAGCCTTCGAGAGTTTTTCTTCAACATCGAGACGCCAAACCCTCTTTCCGTAATCCGCGAGGAATTTCAATACTTTCTGCGGGTCAGGACAATTATAGATTAATTTCTAAAGAGCACAATCGTTAGTAAGGAGCGTGTGATGAAAAATGGTTCTTACATCTCGCGGTATGCTGTATATTGTAGCATCCTGTGAATAGACGACTGCAGTGTTTCTGTATACACAGGGATTTGCAACCAGGTCCGTATCACCGATCGCCTCGCCTTTCCCGACTATTGCAACTCGAATGTTTTTTTTGCTATTGAACTGCTGTTTCGATATCGAAGTGAGTCGTCTTGAGACTGTGCTATTTAACAGGTTATGCTTATGAATTGGTATTGTGTATTCGTTTTCAGCCTCTTCTATCTCATCAGTAAGCAAGACGTCTTTGTTGAGCTACGTGAAAATAAGTTTGGTTCTTCTGAAAATGTTAGTCAGTGTTGTTTACCACGACTTCTCCTTGCTGCACAAAATATAAATTCTCTGCTGGATCCCCTTCTTTAAAGATCACTTGATTTCGTTGTAAAGTGTGCGTGCTGAAGTTAGTAATAATAGTAGAGAGGGTTGTTTCTGAAAGTCTGCTGGTTGCTGGGAACCCTTGCAAGAACTCCATTTTTTCTTTCATTTTCCTTTCTTGACAATCAGCTTGATGACAATGAACATTAGATGAACCGGGAAAAACACAACTAAGTACCAAGAACTCTCAGGTAAGTAGATCGATTCATGATAGCAAAATAACAAGGTTCACGCGCAAGAATCGAAGCAGTCCTAGAAAAATGTGATGTTATTGACTTATCTACTGCTCACACGGTGGTACCTCGTGGTCAGTTGACTTAGTGCGATTTCTCCGAAATAGCAAGGAGTTTTTAATGTGCTCAGAATTGCATGGTCTGGGTACAGTTCTGCCACCTGAGACTCGGACAAAGGAGTATTTGGGTTTGTAACCGCTTCTAAATCAAAGCTAAGGGCGCCAATTCTCTCAGCCTTGCGTAATAGAGGACTGAGATTCGGTGTTTTGTTTGCTATGGAGGATTGTCTAATAGATTTCTTCGCCCCTGATCGCATGAATTCTTTGCGCTTCATCACAAAAACAGAGCCTCGAAACGCCATGTAAAACAGTTTGCCGCTCTCACCTTATCCGCAACGAATAAACTTCTATTTTTGAAAGGGCTTACCCCAATGAAAGACAAAGTCTCCTTTTTTCGCTATTTCCAAGCGCAATTCTCGAAGTACTTCTAGCTTAGTCTCAGCGTCATTGGAGGCCAGCATGTCATGAAAAATATCGTATCGCTCAAACACTCTTTCTAAATACTGGAGCTCAAGTAATGTGCGATCTCTGCTGCTTTTCATGAGAATCGTTCTGCAAATCTTCCAAAGAGAAACAAATATGAGGGTTATGAGAGTGCATTGTGCTGAAATTTACCTGAACATCGTCATCATCCTCTAAGGAAATGTGGTATCTATTTAGATCGTTGTCAGTGTACTTGATCATTCGTTGCTTCTGAATTAGACCTGTTTTTGTTTTTATACTGGTTAATTAAATTGTTTTGTCGGCTCTCTGCGTTTAATTGAGAAAAGAAAACAGTTGTAAAATGAGTTAGTGATTTAATAAATTAGGTTCATCATATTGTGTGATTTCTTAAATTTAAGGGCGATTTGCTTTTTTTTTGAAAGTTGGAAGGCGTTTCTCAGCTATGTCCGAATGGCTTTAAAGGCCTTCAGGGGCAACAATAAGAGTTTTTGATGAGCAATAGCGTGTCTTCCCAAACATCAAGGCATTGAGTCGGATTGCAGGTCATTTTTAAAAGCAAGAGCAAAACAAAAAGGAAAACATAAAGGAAGGCTTTCGAAACAGACAAATCGGTGTAGTGAAAGTTTTTTTTATCTCGGAATATGTTGTTCCCAAGTTTTGACGTATGTTTTTTTTTTTCTTCTAGAAGAAGAGTATAGTTGAGAAGGCTTTCAAATTTTGGTGATGAAACCATCATATTTTTACCGAAATCCTCAAAATCTTGAGAGAATGATATTCTGAAAATTTGGAATTCAGACAGATGATTGGACTGCATCGATTAACACTCTGACGCACTATAATCGCCACAGCCCTTAACTGGAAACCAAAAGTATATGTGGTTCCTCGAAATACTATCACTAAGAACGTTATTCAGGAGTCGATTGAACGCAAATGATACTCGAGCGTAGTAGTTGAAGTTGATCGGTATTGCTTCCAGGAAAGTAAATGAATGCAAGATACAACTCAGTCGACTACTTCAATTTGATTTCAAAATAGAGTTGTGATTACTTAATATTACATTGGATCTAAGAGCAAATGGCATCTCTCAAAGATGGGACTATGAAAATATAGTGTGTGTGTGTGGGAAGTGTTGGATTTACACAATTTCTTAAAATCGATCAAATTGTCGTTACACGTTACGCTTGAATGTTAGTCGATTAAATGTGCAATTTCTACTCTTGATACAAAAACGAGCTATTATCTGGAATTTACCATTGATTACATGCTTGAGTTAGTTTATAGTTTGGTCGGCAGCTCAAAAAAATTTTCATTTGAGAGAAAATTAGTTTATAGATTTATTAATTTTTCGATTATATTTATTCCTTGGGGACGCTGAATTCAACTTGTGTGATTTTTAATTAATTTTTTTTTTCTTCCAAAAAAATTGAAATGCGTCTCTCATTCCTTTCTTCATGAAAATCTTTTGACATTGAAATCAACAGAATGACCTCAAATGCACATTTGCTCCCACTGACATCTCCTGGAATTCATAGAATAAAATATATCAATCTCATGTATGTCGCTATCAAATTTGAATTTCTTGATATTTTCAGAGATCTCATCTTATTTATCCAAAGAGTCACAGAGTACGTTGTTTAAGCCTGTTGGGAAATTGGCAGTCAGAATGTGGGTTAGGTCTTCTAAAAATACAAGAATGTCAATTGATATACTTGAAATTCAGCTACAATTACAGAGACGTAGGGTCTTTAAAATACTGCTATTGAAGAAATGTGAGGCTACAATAGCAATTGACAACAAAAGCTGAGAAGGCTAGCTATGGCTTAGTACTTTATAAGTCGTCTGAAGAAAACTTCATCTTGACGTCAGACTATTATAGTCGATACTAGCAAATCGAAATTAAATTTGAGCAGTATTTACTATCACACTGTACAACCTGGTCGTAAATGTCACGCAGAAGTAATTAAATAATTTCGCTTTCTCAATAAATTATAATTGTGCTATTGAGAGAAATTTATAATTTATTTATAAATCATTAGAATCATTTCAGTTCTATCCATGATTTCAAAAGCTAAGCTGTGTATAAGGTACATTTGTCAGAGCAACAGTAAACCTCAAAAGTACGCCGCAAAATATCAAAGTGACTACTCCAAAATTCATTGGATTGTAAAGTGTAAATTGTTGACTATACAGCAGGTATTTACCGTAATAAACTCTCAAAATTGCTCAAAGCACTCAACTTAAAACAGAATGAAGGAAATTCAGAAAATATTGAAAAAATGTATAAAAATTATCCAATTCACAATTCACGGGATGTGATGAATGGAATATTGATCACAGACCACATGATGCTAATTGCTGAATCGATAAATTTAATAGAGAATTTTTGTTAGAGAAATAGAATTTGAGAAGAAAACTGTGAATCGTAAATTCATCATGAAACTACTGCTTTCTGAAATTGTACTTCAGCGCCTCATTTGAGAATGATCTTTCTTGATATTCACTCATTTTCAAATTTGCCTTGTGTCGTTTTAAATAACAATTCAGGGTCAATGACGATAATAATAATTGGCAATATAAACTTTTTCATCATTGATAAACACCACAGATGGCATTGATTTGGAACTAAGAGATATCCTGCTCGAAATGATCAGCAGTTCCGATTATAGAATTCAGATATTTAAATTTTTTTTTCCTCTCAACAGCAACATAAAGTGGAAATGACAATTGAAAAATTTGTTCCAACAAAAAAATAAATAAATCGCATAACACAAAGTTTAAATTTTCTTCTCCTCCAAGGATACAAATCTTCATTTTTGAAATGATCGATTCTCATTAGCCTGCCTTCTTAATACTTACATTTCTCTGCACTCATTTCAATTCAGTTTCTGCACTTTATAAACGGAATAACTTATTGGTTTCATAATCATCATTTAATTACTCGAAAAAACAACAATACCATTGACACTTAGTCACGATTTTAAAGTTAATGTCCAACACTTCTTGAAGGACCTTTGAATATACACATTTAATTGCAGTAAGGAAGCTATCGATTTCTAATGATAGACGTTCCTCTAATTTTCTCTCAAAGTACAATGAACACCGTCAGCCCGCTTAGTTTATATGCACAGTCTGCTCCTTCTCAGTTGCCTCAATCTTAGCATCCCTCTCAAATTTCTTTTCGATTCTCTCTTTGGCCTTCGAGAGATATTTAGGCACTGCTGCCGAAATCATCTGAAGTTCTGAGTTATAGGCTTTCACCTCTTGCAGCATGCATGCCATCAAATGCTTGTTCTTTTTCGCATACTCCCTCCCGAGAAGTCTGTCAAAGTCATCTAACCCAGTGTCCTCGGCATTCTCTTTATAAGATTGGAACAAATCTACCATGAAAGGCAAAACTAAATTTTCGGAATAATGAGTCATTTACCTGCAGTTGCTTTCTTCAGGATCTGAAGGAAAGTTTCCAATGTAGACAACTCTTGCTGAGTCCTTTGCAGAACCATAATGAATTTGATCGTTGGTTGCAAGCTCTTAATTAATTTAGCATTAGCCTGGGCATCTACCAGCAGAAAAGGGTGCTTTTCAATGAACTGGATGGAATTTTTCTCAAGGCCATCGTTATCGAGAATCTTTTTCATCACAGCATCCATTGCTTCTGCATAAACCTCTGTAGTAATTATTTCGGCACCCGCAGCAGATACTAACTCGTCTCTGGTCTGCTCATACTTTAGTTTTAGCTCAGCGAAACGATCGGCATGCTTTTGACACTCATGATATACCTAACAATGTTCGAAATGATTACACTTTGCCTGGTTTGGTCGTTTTATTGACCTTGTCATAAGCAGGAATACCAGTTAAGTTGTAATTGTAGTGAGCGTGAGTATGAATGCTCTTTATTCTTCTTTCAATCGCACAGACTAGCCCCATTTTCTTCTTTTTTAGAGATTTTTATTTATACGAAATTCAATCGACTGATTGATAAATATTCGCCAGCTAAATTTTGGCATTTTATCAAAATTCCAATCGTTAAGCCTATTACGTGACCAGTAAGTCAGCTCAATTGATCAGAAAACACGTATTTTTGATTTTCTCAGCAAGAGCACATTAGCTATACTATTTGCGTATTACATGTCGAATTATTATGAATGGTCGTGAAATTTTTGGTTTTTTAAGTCAAAAAAAAGACAATTGGTATGCGAGCTCGAATTTTTCGAAAACGATACAAAATTTGTTCCAATTATTGTGCTTCAAAACAATCAAAGATGGTAGGTAACTCTTAAAATTGGATAAGCTACTCTTTAGACTTTTATTGGCTCACCATTTCAAGGGTTCTAGTATTGAAAGATGCGTAGTTATCGCAAAAGACCAACTGATAGAAGAGAATACAAAGTTACAGAGCAATCATCAGGTTCTGGGACTGGATCGTACAATTTGGAATCAGAAATTCGGTGACTTACTGACTTAACTAAAGTCAAGAATTAATTTGATCAGTATATCAGTATGATTCATTTAAATTTCCAATTGTTCTCATCCACAAATAAAAATCTAATAGAATAGGATGGCGTGATTGAAGAAGATTTTAAAGAAATTGCAACCATGACGACTCACAAAGGAAGTTTCTGCACAGAAATCTATAAATTTTAAAGTAGCTAATGCGGGTTTCCAAGATTCGATAATTTCATGGAATCATTGCAGGATATATAGTTTGCTGATTTTATTTGCAATTGTCTTTTGGATTATTAAGGTCTACTTAAGTAACAATCTTTAAGATCACACGTGAAATTGGTCTGAGAGGATTGCAAAGTTCTCGTTTCATTTTTAGGTAAAAAGCTCGTTATTGATCAAGTAATCGAAAGAAATAATAACGAAAAGGATGTCCAAATCCAAATATATAACATAACTAATTCATGATACACTCAAGGCCATGATGAAACACGATCACACTAACCAACCATTCTCGTTGTGACAACTCATGATTGACTCTAGTTTCATTCTATCTCATTCTTCCCAAGGAGAATTAGATAAAACTGCACGCAAAGATAATTCAGATTAATTGATAAGAATACTAAGGATGATGATATGAATGGATTGCAAGAAATCCAATATAAATTACCCCTAACATAAATAATAAACAGAAAAGAAAAAATCCGTGAACAGAACAAAAAAATTGTGGAATACCAAGGCGAAGACCTTGGCATGAGAACATCTTTCGCTATTTCAAATACTTTTTATAACTGAAAAAATTTTAATATGTGAGTCTAAATTCATTGATCGCTAAAGAGCGACTTATTTGCAGAGAGGTTTTTGTATGATGTTGATCTGCCTTTCGCTTGGATTTTCGGTGGTGTGTATTGTGGCAGCTCTCTTTTCTCCAGATCTTTTCGAAAAGAAATAAGAACACTGTAAATTTTATTAAATTACTGATTGTAATTTTTTGCATGGCAAAATTTGGATGTGCGTGGAGCTCGGTTCTTCCCCCAAAGATGAACATCGTCTGGTCCCCAAACATCGCTGCTGCGTGGCCAAATCTACTTGTCCATATGCTATTCTCATATCTCACGTTAAGCCATTCCATTCTCTCTAGACTGAGGATCTTGAAATCTTGTGGATCGTAGGCTTTGACGGTTCCGGTAAGAGTTTTGAAAAATCCGCCTGCAATCACTATCATCTTCTCATTTTGGTGGTAGGTCATCGAATGTCCATATCTAGGCTGGGGTGCTCTGCCTGAGACAGATAATGTTGACCAACACAGACCTTCTGATTCGTAGTTAAAGTTTAAAACTTTGAGTTTGTTGAGAATCTCTCCGTTTTGAGTTCTCCCGCCGAACAAATAGAAACCATCCTTACTCTATAAAATCACATTCAATTTCCTAATGCATTACAAAGAATTTACCTTTTGGCCTTTAGAAGGGCTAGAGTCTTTCTTTAACTTATCTTTATCTTGGAAAACGCTGCACATTGCATGTTCCGCGATGCCAGGCTCGGGGAAGATTTTTTCTTGGATTGGAATCTTTCTCCAAGTGAGGGTATCTATTCGAATTTAAATAAGACCATGAGAACAAAGAGTGAAAACTACTTGTGTCAAAGACCCAAAAGTCATTGCAGTAATTTTTTTCATCATCGATCCCGCCGTACACGACCATCAGGTGCTCATACTTGCAAGCAGTATGATATTTTCTTGGTGTTATCACCGACTTGCCTTTATTGCTGCTGCTAGTGCCTGCGAGACGTCTCCAGAATTTTTTGTTAGCATAGTATATCAGCACTTCGTTGGTCGTTGTGCTCTCAAAGTTCGATAGCAAGTCTCCTCCGAAATATACAAGCAAATTTCGAAACGCAACTCCGGTGTGACCAACTCTGTGGACTTTGGGGACATCGCCAATGCATTCAGGGATTTTCCATTTATTCTTCAGCGGCTTGTAAACCATCAGCCCGGGTTTGCCCGCTGGGTTGTCTCCTCCAAAAACGAAGACGGAATTCTCGATGCTGAGAGCCGTTGTTCCATGACCAAGGTTTGGGGCTTGGATACTCTGCTCTAGTTGTTCCCATTTGAGAGTTATTTTGACCTCAGTTATTGGAGTAACTGGTGTCGACGGCGAAGAATCTTCTTTATTTGAGTCGTTAGCATCGAAAAAATTTGACATGAAGTTTGTGCTAATTCTTCTGCCTAGAAGTTGCGCTTTTTGCTCCTGCGGTCTTGGGATGAAAATTGCATCTTTCTTTAACTCTTGGGAATCAGTCAGCTTAGTTACAGCTTCTTGGACGTCTCGATTAAGCTGCGGTTTTGGGATGTTAATCGGTTGGAGTCTCCCCCGAGAAAGAGGGTTGATAGTGAATTTTTCAATGACTTGCTTGTCAAAGGCGAACTTTTCAGTGGTTGTTTTGCCCACAGATAATTGGTCCTGAGATGAAGGGAAAGAGAAAATTGATTGCAAATTATCTGAAGTTTCTTTGGTAGACTTGCACAATGCGGAATATGATTTATTTGAAGAAGATAACATTTCTGAAGCTTCAAGCGTGCCGTAAGCAGATAAGTCTTCAATAGAGCTTACATTTCTGCTTCTTCTTCTCTTTTGATTTAATAAAGCACTCATGTTATTTCTTGATGGAAGCGAAGGCTTTTTTCGCGATGGCTCGAGCTGAATGGAGTGCCCATTCGAGTCCAGGTTGGTGATACTAGTCTTGGACCCTTCGTCATTTGCTTTGGAGTTAACCACAAGCAATTTCCGAATATTGGCTGTGCGACTCACATCTTTCTTGTCCTCAATGAGAGGAAGCTTGGGAGAATTGGTCTCGGTTTTGCTTTCAGACTGAAGAATCGAGCCAATTCGATAGATTGGACGCTTCTGAGTTTGAGGGTCACTGAAAGGGCTGTTTTCAGCAGAAACGACGGTCGAGAAGGAATTGGGTATTTGTTTGTTCGCTGCAAACATTTTGGACCAGCGTGGTGTACCGCTCATGTTAGAAGATATAGGAGGGTGTTTTTATTTCTTTCTGAGATACAAATAATTAGAACTCAGATCAATTTTTTTTATAAACCGCAGCCAAATGCTTTGAATTTATCTAAAGCCACGGAAATTTGACGAAAAAAATAATAACTTGCGAAATTAGAAAAAACAGTATTTTAAAATCTCAGAAGTTAATAATTAATCAGATGCATTACGGAACGCAGGACCAGTATTCTAAGAAAACCGACTTAGAAGACTTGCAGTCTGGTTAGGAAAGGGAAAATAAGCCCCTATGGCACTTAGCAGATCAAAGGCCCGCAAAATTCTCTCCTCAAGAAAATGGATAGAACATTCAATTCCTATGTCCGTTATTTAGAGCCAATCTGAACCAGACAATTTTAAATCTCTATTTGTAAAAAATTTAACTAAGCCTCAGGACTTGATTGCTATCGCATTATAAAAATATTTCAAAAAATTTAATTCAAAGTATTAGATAGAATTTCGAGACCCTTCAAAACAAGATAAATGTAGTTTCTCAATTTCAAAATGAGTATGTTCATCTCTACAAATCAGTGAGATCCCACATAAATCCCTACACTACCATAGGATTCAATCACAAAATAATTAGTTAATTGATCTTTATAACCCTCCCTTACCGAATTGTGCTCATTGTGTCATTGTGGATGGCGAGAAGGGCTTCCAATAAGGAAAAGTTTGGATCTCTGAAAATGCTAAGATAACCGATTATGAAGTTCGCTCTATTTTCTTAAGGATAAAAATCACTCTCTTCTTTTAGACTAATAGGGAGGACAAGGACTTGGTTGGTATTGCTAAAGTGTGCGTCTATCGTAATTAATTATTCAACTTGAGCTTGGCTGAAGAAAGCTGCCTCCTATCCGAACTCCCTTACTATTGAATTTTTTTAATTAGGACCCTTAAAAATGTCAAATAATAAAAAAGTTTCCATTGGTTTTGATTAATCAGCAGCTTTATTTATTATCTTTCGAGTGATTTTGATAACTCTTTCACAAGCGTTTGAAACCTCAGTATTTTTGTAGAAATTCTGTTGAGTAAATTCCAATCGTCAGAAGTCAGAGTAAGGATATTTTTCTTCGCTGTCTTCAAGAAAGGCACTGATCTTATTTAGCTAGTAAGAGCAAAATCATAAATAGACGGCTCAGTAGCTTTTCTCAGCTTAAAGGAAATTTTTTGAGTGCTGTTGTGCGCTCTTGCTCTTGATGATATGCTTTGAATCTGATTAATGAAATAAAAACTTTATTTTGCAATGCGTTATTGAAAAATTAAATGCCCATTTAGGATATATGTTGATACATGCAGAAACCCATACAAGCGAGCAATTGCAGTCGGAATCATCTTGATGTTGTATGTTATCAGTGGCTTTAACAAGCAAATAATACTGATAAAAATGGAAAAATCGCATATAAAGTAGGCTAGGCTGAAGTTCTCTCTTGGAGAAAATTTACCATTCATTTTTTGTGGCAATTACTGCTAACTTGAAAAATCGCATCTAATTTCCTTACTAAAGTGCTCTTATTAGCATTAAGCGTGGGTCCAAACCTTGAGTTTATTTTTTTCTGAGAGATAAGAGTATCTTTGGTTTACAATTGAAATGAAAAAGGAAACTTTCGCTCTTAATCTCAGAAGATAGCAATGAAAATGGAACTCAAGTAGAGTTCCTTTGATTTGAAGGCAATGGAGTCTCCAAAGAACTCAGAAAAAACGAAAAAACGAAAAACGATGGAATCACATACCAGTCTCTTACCTTAAATGGCAGATTTGATATTATTAACTACATGCTGATTCAAGAGGACGCCTCTATGGCATTAAGAGGTTCAAATGTACGAGAAAGCAGGAGCAGAAGCCACTACTAATAAATTCATAGTTAATGATATTCGTTGCATGCTGCTGCACTATTAGATCTTCAGAAGGTTTTGGGTTGGTAAGTGCCAATACCGTGTGCATTCCATGGAAGAAAATCACAACAGTAATTTATTTAGGCAGGTTTCGAACCTTCTAAGAATGGGAGATGATGGAAAATGTATGTAACCTGCATTAAGAGCCCATCGATTGTATAACATTCTTATTACCCTTTTATTAGTTTATATGCTTAGCGGGATGCTGCAAATGTCTGATTTCAAGATTTTTATCGTGATTTGCCAAAAGAAAATACTAATTTCCCAGGATTTGAAGAATCCTTCGAATAATTACAGCAGTCGCAACTTAGCTCTCTTCAGCAATGAATACTTTATTGCTGGAGTAATCATTAGGTGGTGAACCAAACTTGCCAGGGCGGCTCAAGATAATATTGAAAAATCACATCAGATTTTTACTCATATGCTTCTGTTTCCAAGTCATTCTTTGGGAAAATAACCCACATCATGTCCGCAGCCGATTTGAAATTCGAAAGACATAAAGCAGCGAAATTGTTTCAATAAATCGGTTGCTGTTGCGTCTAAATCTAAATCAATCTAAAATAAAATACTTGACCATATGCCATCTTCTATCGAATGAATTTGTGTCCCTCAGTACCCTTTGCTTTCTCTGCGAATTGAAGTCATATGAACACTCAAGTCGTAACAAAATAAGAATCAGAAAACAAAAACTCAATAAATACTACAAATGCGCTCGAAACTTAGAATAACTTTTCCAGGATATAATACAGCATACAATACAGGAACTGAACCTTTTAATTGTTGTGACAAGGGACCTATTTTGACTTAAACTTCATGATATATGCCGGTATCATCAGGACTTCCCACACAAATAAATAATATTGGACACACCTCCAAAGCAAATGATCAAACGAATATGATCCATTATTTTGGCTGGAAATATTGCTTTCTCTTTAATTGGAAACTTTCTAACTTGAGCTGTGTTTTGAGAGAGGAAACCTAACATAATTCCTGTACATCTCTTCTCGAAATCATGTTCAAAAAATTGTTTGATTACTCGATCTGAGAGAGTAAAACCCATAAACCAAATCTTCAAAGGCTCAATTTTATTTTGGTCTTGGTTAATCTAAGCTCCTTACCTTTTTTCTGCTGGAAACTTTGTATTTTCTTGGTAGCCGCAATGCATTTTTTTTTCTCAGGAGGATAAACTTTCTGAATAGAAAACTTATAAGAATTTCATCTCGGGAAAGGGCAGAGTCATTTCTTTGGATTATAACTAACAATTCCTGGTTAGGTAGCTAAAACTACAAACTTCAAGCATATCTTAATGAATATGTACTCCCGATAATTAAATGGGAAGTTTGATGGTTAATTTTTGTATCCTCCAAAAAAGAAAAATCAATTCAAAGAGGAATACAAGGATAATTCGGAGGCAAAATCAGTTGAAAAGAGAATATATTCTCAACTATCTAACTTTTTTGCATATTTACAAACGAACAAATGAGAAAATCGATTCGATATTCTTCTCAAAAGCTTTTTCTCTTAAAGGCCTTCAATCCTAAACTAAGCAAATCCCTTCATAACTGATTCCAACATTTAAACGCAAAATAACCTGCCTCTTTGTTATCGAAATTTTGAGAATTTCAGCATATTTTTGCAGGTGCAGCGGCAATAATTTATCATAACTGAATTCTAACACAATTAAATTAAGGAGTTCCCACGCATTCTAAATTCTAAATATGCCATTCTATTGCTTGCTAAGTTTTGCTACGTCC
>ENA-UOTZ01000507-UOTZ01000507.1-compost-metagenome-genome-assembly--contig:-NODE-507-length-32576-cov-12.203760_pt1 | contig 32576 bp, 17 predicted proteins | sample MGYA00238144_ERZ746983 | MGnify/ENA primary metagenome ERZ746983 (study PRJEB28759, sample SAMN06268863) | compost metagenome | isolation source: single cell | place: USA: California, Emeryville, Joint...
TGGTTTGACCCAAAGAGTTTTTTGATCAGTTAGAGAATGAACACCTAACGAACAGTCATCGACGACTGTTGATCCTGTCACTAGAGCTTTTCCATCAGGAGACCATGCAATGCATTTGATCGCACCTACTAAAATTAACAGCTTGCAATCTGAATATGCATTACCTTGATGTGCTTTATCGAAAGTCGCGACGACACCCATGCTCTTGATCTCGTACACTTGAAGAACACCTCTTGAGCTTCCTGCCGCGATGTGCTGGCCATTTCTTGACCAAACCAAGGCCGTAACAGTGCCTATTTTTCAAAAATTATTCGAATTAGAGATGTGAATTTGAGGGAGTCATATTACTTTCAAATCCACCGATCCAAGAATGCGTAACAGCCTTTTTCTTCAGATTGTAGAGGAGTAATTTGCAGTCTTTTGAAGAAGAAATGAGACTTTCGGAGTCTGGAGCCCAATTCAAAGATAAGATATGATCTATTATTATTGTGTTGAGAGATTTGCATAAAAACGCGAATCTGCTTACTCTTGTGTTGTTCGATGATTATGGTCAACAGTTTTTTCGAGTACTCGTAAATTCTAATCAAATTGTCTTCAGCTCCAGAAGCAAGGTACTTGCCATCATTTGACCAAGCGACTGCGGTGATCGCACCTAAAGCCTGTAGATTTCGTAGGATGAAGATTTGGGATTGCTTCTGGACAAATTACCTCATCGAAACTGCAAATAATTTCTTTTTTCGCGATATCCAAGACTTTTAGTGACGAATCCGCAGAACCAACCGCGATTGATGTACTTGCTCGAGACCAAGCGATCGCTTTTGCTTCTCCTATTCAATGCTGTTGAGTTTCGAAGTATGAGAAGAACAGTCAACCTTCAAAAACTTCGAAAGTATGATAAATTTGCCAGCTCTCTACCTCGATTATTTTGACGGTTTTATCAGCCGAAGCTGAGGCTATATATTTCCCATTCTTCGACCAGGACACATCATTAATATCATCTGAGATCAAAGAAAAGTAAGTTGATGATGATCAGTCTTCATCAAAGAAAAACGGGCATACCTGTATGTAAGTCCTTGAAAGGATGGACAAGCTTTTTTTGGAAAAAATCAACGATTTTTATCGTATTTGTAGAAGCCGAGGCTATCAAGATCCCATCTGGTGACCAGCAGACTGAACTAACACTCCCTTCAATGTAAAATTAGCTTAATTGCTGATGAAAAATCAGCTTTCATACCAACATAGAGTTCGTCAAAAGAATGGCTGAGATTGTTCATTTGGTAGTTAAAAACTTTTAAAGAGCCATCGTCTGATCCGGAAACAATGTTGCCGCCGTCTGGAGACCAAGCCACACAGAGAACTGGATCTATTTAAGTTGTTACGCTTGGCTAAAGCAATTTTTGAGGAGATAATACCTCTATGTACGTAGCCCAAATCTTCTAGCGTTTCTTTCGTTTCAGAATTTAGAATCCTGACTGAATGATCCAATGAGCCGGTCACAATATGTTTTCCGTCTGGTGACCATGAGGTTGAGACTATCGGTCCGCTGAAAACATGAACCATTTGAATTGAGGCCTCAGATGTGGGTTTCTATTAATTTTATGCACATTTAGTCATCATTCAATCAGTATTGATACATCAGTTTGGGTTGAAAGAGGCTCTGAATCAAGGTCCAAATCTTCTTCTGTCTCAAAATCGATTTCTAGGACACGTTGTCTATCAACAATATTACCAATAAGAAATTTACCTCCGAAATCTCCTGCAGACACCAAGCTTTTTCTGGGATCTTCTCGGTAAGTTGTTTGTGGCAAATTCAGTTTTTTGCTCATCTGAATTTGATCCTCTTAATTCAAAGGGTAAGAGACACGATATTTTTTGAATGACTTTACTTGGAGAAAGCACTCTATCAAGCAAAGGCGATTCTCCGATCGTTAATTCTCTAGAAATATCAATTCTAAGAGGGTCTTTTTTCGAGCCAAATATGCTGATGTGTGTTTCGATTTTTTCAAGAGCTTTTTTCCCGAAGGTCCCAATTGCGTCCTCACTCTCATTTAGAGCCTTTTTGCCGACATCGACGAGACCTTCTCCAACTTTTGCCCCAAAGTTAAGTGCCGTCTTGCCAAAATCACTGATTCCTACTCCCACGCTATCAATGAAACTCGCAAAGCCGCTCTGCTTTCTTTGTTGATTTTGAGCTCTAATCGCTTCTTCCTTGCTCAGTAAAACCAATTTGCTTCCGCTATTCGTGTTTGATGGAGGTTGCGTGAGCTTTTTCTTGCGCACAACAATTTTTTCTTCTCCGTCTTTACTCTCATCTGCGTCCTGTGTTTCGAGCTTAATGGTCGTTTCGTTTCCTCCTGTTCTGTAGCTAATCGTCATTAAATTTTCAGTAAGCAGTCTGAGATCCTCTTGAGTCATTCGATTCTTTGGTGTGTTGTCTGTGGAAAAGATCAAATTTCTCTTGGCTGGTTGAGCCTTTGAAAGGTCTAATTCTTCAGGGTCAGTGGCTTTGGGTCTCTTCATAAGGGTATCGTTGATGTTCTGAGTGTGCTCGCTTAAGCTCGTTTCACTTGACTGGTCCAAAATATTCGAGGCAGACTTATAGCTTTCACCACTAATAATTTGACCTACCTTTTGAAGTGGGGGCATCAGAGTATCTCCATCCATGGTGGTATCTTTATCGTATCCGAAGATTGCGCTACTGATAAGCTCAACCTGCAAGAGTATTTCGTATGCAGAGGGTCTGTCCACTGACCACCTTTGAACCATCTTGAGGAGCGTACCAACGACTTTTTTATTAGAATACCAACTTAATAAGTCCTTTTGTATTTCTTCCAGAACCGCTTTGGATTCTTCGCCCGCTACCCCACACTTTCCCAATCGATACTGTTCAATTCCACAGAATTCTAGCATCACAACGCCTAAGGAATATATGTCGGCCGTCTTATAATTGCTCACACTGGCCTTTGAAACTGCGTCCAGCGACATTTTGGTCTCAGGAGCTTCATAAATTGAATTTGGCGCATTCTTTTTGTAGTCTCCAGGCTTGGTTGTGTTATCTCCTAACTTAATTGTGCTCTTTCGTACAGAAGAGTTATTTTTTCGTGATGAAGGATGCCCGCACCAGCCAGCTAATACATGTGAACACGTATTATCTAAGCAAAAGATGTTTTCAGGCTTAATATGGCTATGTGCAATATTCACAGTGTTTTTTGCATATTGCAATGCGCTAGTAATATCCTTCAGCAAGGTCAAAACTTCTTTGAGGTCGGGGCGTTGCGACCTATTGCTGATGATCTCTCTGAGTGAGCGCAAATATGGCATTGTGTAATAGACTTGGCGTTGCTCTCTATTGCCTTCGAAGTTGTCAATCGACAATATGTTCGGATGAGTGAGTTTTTTCTGGATGGTGAGTTCATTGATTAAATTGTCGTACAGTTCATCCGTTTCAGCTTTGAGGAGTTTTATGGCGTAGGTCTTTGGGCTGTCTTGATGCTTGCCTTTATATACCATTGAGTTTGGGCGTCGTGAGACTACTTCTAAATCTTTGAATTCAGCGGCAAGTTTCTCTTCCATTTGTAGCAATTATCCAGAGGAATACTCGGATTGAAAATTTATCTTTTTTATTATTACTTATGCTCAAACTCATTTTTCAAAATATTTTGGGTGAAATTCACATTTGAAAGCAAATGGTGAAGTTTATGAGGACCAAGATCATCCGAAAATATTTTTTATGGATTATATGATGTTTATTGTAGTGAATGAGGATTTTTCCTTCGAAAGTCATCGATGAGAACAAGAATAATGACCTATACTCAAAGGCCGGAATTACAATAAATTCGTAGAAGGAAAATTTACTGCTGAGTTTGCATGATGTGAGCTGTGAGGCACTTTGATATTTTATTTTATTTTTTTCACGAATAATGCAGTGGCAAAGCTACTCTCTCTGAACTATTAGTTTCAAGCACTAGAAATTATGAGCCATAGTGAATAAAAGCATGAGGGCATTTTAATTTAACTCTCGAAGGCCTGGAGTCTTATAATTCTGGTAATATCCTCACTTGATAGGTCTAATAGGATGATAAGTATTAAATTCTAGAGTTGTTCTGCTATTATTGTGCTATTCTCTTTCGTTTGACAAAAGCAACAGTATCATTGTTGAATTCAAATCAGAACCACTGTGATGATTATCCCCAATTCTGGGTATTTGTAAAGTGCAATTATCTCAATATACTGTAACTTCACTTAGGCCCACGCTTCTGATAGCTCCAAATTACGTCTTGATTATAACTTAAAAAATCAGTTAATCAAAGATTTGTATATTTTCAAAATACCACCTCCCTCATTTTTAAATGTCCTACAAACCCAAGAGCCCAATTTGGGAGTTCAGCACTCCAGGTTCAGCTAGACACACCGGCGTCTCAATGACAGGTTTCTATCGCAATATTGATTCATTTTTAACCTTTGCTATTCCTCAGGCGATTTTTCTAAGGATAATTTGACGTTCAGAACTGACCGCCTATTGGCAAGTCCATTAACAGATTACAATAGAGAGGACAAAGACACTTCTAATAGGAGAACTGAATTATATTACAATGAATCAAACAAAAGGGACACAGAGGAGACCATTAGAAATGATTTCAGGGAACTTCGTCGCGAAATCGAAAGCATTAAAAGAAGAAATGAACTAAAAAAGTTGGGTAGTCAAGAAGAATTAAACCATGCACTTAGAAACTGGGAACGTGAAAAATCTCATAGAGAACCCGTTGAACCTCCAAAAGAAGTCATAGGATCTCGACGTGAAACGTCGACTGAGAGAGCCCGATCGAGCCGATCCTCTCTTAGGAGTCCTAGAGGCTCAACAGAAAGGGAAAAGCGAATTATCGAGCAAAGACAGCACGAGAAAGAAAGAGAGCTTGCTCTTGCCAATGAAAATCGCAAAAACCCTCCCCTTTCTTATCGCGAGCACGTCTCTCCTCTCCAAAGTGGGTCAACGGAAAGAGAAAAACAAATTATCCAGCAAAGGCAGCATGAAAAAGAAAGGGAGCTTTTCCTTGCTAATGAAAATCGAGCAAACCCTCCTCTTTCGCACCGTGAGCGCATTTCTCCTCGCCAGAGTCCACCTCGTAGAGATTTTTCCTCACAGGAGAATGGAGAAACATCGGTGCAAGCGCTGAGAGCGTCAGCAATGAGACTCTCCTACAAGAGAGAAGAGTTTGAAAGAGAGCTTGAGTTGATCAGACAAAGACAAAAAAATAGGGCATTACATTCAGAGTCATTTCGTAAGAATCAGTTCTCATGTTTTTTGCTGAAATAATAATGATGGAATAGAGGCAGATAAGCCAACAGATTATCCAAGGAGAACAACCCTTGCCACCACGGCAACTGGTCGACCTGGACAAGGGGAGCAAGGAAATGTCGAGCAAGAGCTGCGCAGGATCCAGTAGAAATAATGAAAATTAGATAGTTTTGTTAATTCCGTTTTCTTTGTGTGGCAGACAAGATAATAAGAGGATGAGAGAAGAGCTAATGGAGCTCAGGCACAATTTTTCCAGAGATCTTGAATCTTCCCACCGTGAATTACAAAGATCGTACCATGAGCCTGAACAGCACTCGTACAGAAGGAAATCCCCTATGGCGCGAGAGATCGAGCTCTCCTACCAGCAAGGAATACTCCCTGAAAGAAGCAGCATTGAACGAAGAAGCCCGCGGAAGATAGCATCTCCTCGAGGCAATGAAAACGATGAATATTCAACAAGAAGTCCCAGAGGAAGTCCTCCGAAAACAGAGTTCCAAGAAATAAAATTAAGAGATCCTGGAAGTCCGAGGAATATAGTCCAAAAGGACGACAAAGTTGCGTAAACATTAATACATTTTTTCTTTAATGACAACATTTAATTCCTGTTCCAGACAAATTGTCAGAGATGTAAAACGGAAGGTTCATACCAAGCTTAAAAAGAACGAAAAGCACGCAAAGTAAGGATAAACAACGCTTTTTGCCAAGCAAAACTAACTCTTCTGAACAAAATAGAGCACATCCTGAGGTTCATAAGTCACCGAAGTCAAAGCCAAGTTCTTATAATTCAAACTACGAGATTTTTGATAAATCAAAACACAAAGGAACAAAGTCTAAAAAACCAGAATTACTGTAATTTAACAATTCAGACACCTTGACTGATCTATTCTTATCTGCGCTACTAGTAAAAAGAAGGCTTTCCAACAAGCTTCTACGTTGTTGCACATTGGGCTTGCCACGAAGCCCTCTGCTGAATTGAAACGGGAAATCGAGTATAATCAATCTCTAGCAACTCTTTCGACTAGCAGAGGCAACATTAGCAAACGATAACCTGCATATTTGCTCTACATAAGAAATTTATTTTTCCACTTCTTACTGAAGGTACTATCTTAAAGTTCCGTTTAAGAGAAAGTTACAAAGCAAATATCATGAATAATAGCAAAATATTTTAAACTTCTTGCACGTATTCTAACATCACGCACACAGATACAGAGTCTACATACATCACTTAGCGTAGATTATCTTTCTTATCGTCCTCTTCTAACAGTCCTTCGATAATCTTATTCGCTCTTATTCTGATATACTCTTTCAAGAAACTAATTAAACATTAGCTGACATGAAGAAATGGAGGTCGTTACTTAGTCATTGACTCATCAGAGATCTCTGCAAGTTCTTTTATTCCGGTTGCCTTTGTGAAATTATGTTTTTTAATGTCTAAAAGCGTCTTGAAGCTATGCCCTTCAAAGCACCAGATATCCGGGTCTTGAATAAGCAATGCCCAGGTTCCAAATCCGCTACTAACAATCCCTTTCATCAACTGAAGGTCGTCCTGGGCAGTCCAGGCTGAATCAGCTGGCTTCTTTTTCAGCATGGCTCGGTATTCTGGTTGATTGGTTAATATTAGATGAAATACGTCAAAGGATGTTACTTCTGGAGTTTATTTTGAATTTCTCTGGTCTTTTGACGTACAGATTAATTTTCTTGACCATTAGCATCAGTCCAAACACTCGCTTAAGGACCATTCGTCTCTATATTAAAGAGTAAGTTGGTTTAGGCAACAAGAAAGTAAATGATATTGTTACGCTGGTGGAGAAGAAATAGTACTTGGAATGAAGATTTTTGCTATCCCTAACAAGCATAGCTCCAATAAAACCCTTCAAGTATCTCTTAAAATCAGCTAGAGCTGGTTTGGTGATGAGTCCCATGGTCGTAGCTGGCTCTATGAACTCCGAATAGCTGTTTGGAAAGATAAGACTTATAACCCAAAACAATCAGTGAAAACTTACCTTTTGAAGAAATTCTCAATTTTGTTGAAGTACATTCCGAATTTTAAAACGAATTCCAGGAACTTGATTCTCTGGCCTTCATCCATGCCTAGCTCTTTCACTGCGGTCGGCTCATCAGGAATCTCTTTCCCCTGTATTTTCTTGAACTCTTCGGAGAAACTATTAAAAATCGAAAGCAACGGCTCTGGAAGGGCTTTTTCGTCTTCTTCTGTATCATCGCTGAGGTCGTCTTCTTTACCAGACTCTTCTTTAGAATTATGAGCGTTTATCTCAAACTCAGAGTCATCAGACATGCCATTCAAATCCACGTCTGACTCACTTGAGCCGGACCCGTCAGAATTAGAAGAAACGCTTTGAGCTTGCGAATTATTGAGGTTCATGTTTATGTACTTGCGCTGACGTTTGCCTTTTCCAAGCTCCTGTTCCATCGTTTTTACATAATTTTCATACTCTGGGGCAAGGAAAGACTCCCAGTATTTCTTCTCTTTGGTATCATCGATGGTATTTGGCTCCAGCAGTGGATTTGTGTTGAAATCAACGAGATTAAACCCACTCAAGTAAATATCATTCAAATCTTTGCTCTTAATCAGCGTGCTTGGCTGATTGCTCTTCGATTCTCTATTGAGAAGCTCTTCAATTTTCTCCTCAGAAAGATCTTCTTCGTCCTGCGCCTCTTCGACTGTTTTTTCAAAGAGCTCTTTCGCACCGTATCGGAGAATAGACTCGACTGTGCCTGAGTTCAATTTGGTGGCTCCTTCGGTCGGGTTCACGACCAATTCTCCTAGCATCAGCTTTTTCGCAGCGTTCTCAACAATCTTTTCTTCCACTGTATACTTGCTCACCAGTCTATAGACAACGACGTTATTTTTCTGGCCGATACGATATGCTCGACAAAACGCTTGAATATCCTGATACGGGTTGTAGTCGCTGTCAAGGAAGATGATGGTGTCTGAAGAAGTGAGATTGATACCGAGTCCGCCTGCTCGGGTTGAAAGAATAAAAATTTTTGAAGCTCCGCTATTGAAGCTGTCGATAATCTTTTGCCGCTCGTTCTGTTTGGTCGTTCCGTCAAGACGATGGTAGTCGTACCCTTTATGAATCAAATAGCTCTCGACGATATCTAGCATCATTACAAACTGAGTGAAAATGAGCATCTTGTGTCCCTTGGCCAGCAGAGTCGGAAAAACGCGGTCTAAGAAGCGCAGCTTATTAGAATTTTTCAAAAACGACGTATCGAATTCCTCATCTGAAGTGACGAGGTTATCTGATCTGCCATAGAAAAGATCAGGGTGGTCACACACGAGTCTTAGACTCATCAGTATGTTATTCATTGAAAGCTTCGAAGTGTTCCCTTCGTTTCCTTTTCTCGTCTTATTGCTCTGTTTTCCCAGCACTGCCTCAAAGGTGGACAACAGCTTGTAGTTTTTCACCAAAATATTCTTGTAGAGGGTCTTCTGGACGTTTGTGAGGGGCAAACTTACGATCTTTTCTTCCAGATCAGGGAACTTGATATTCACATCCTGCACTGACCTTCTCAGCATATGATGCTTTAAGATCTCTTTGAGTTCTTTAAGTGCATTTTCTCGATCTGACTCATTCTCTTTATCTTTTTTGCCGTCACCTTTGTCAGTTTTATCCCCTCCTTTCGAAACAATGATCGATCCTAGCTGCTCTAATTTCTCGATCAGTTTTGTTTTATGTGGGATTATCGATTTCACTAAACTGATTAATTCATCAAAATTATTCTGTATGGGAGTTCCAGTCAGCAGTAGTCTGAACTTTGCATCAAACTCGCTGCAAACTTTGAAAAGCTTTGAGTCTGAATTTTTCAAGCGCTGAGCTTCATCGATAATTATCACCTCCCATTCAATTTTCTTCAGGATGGGATAGTCTTGATTGATATATGAATACGATGTGATCGCCACGTGGAACTTCGGTCTCAGAGGAACCGCCTTTCGACTGCCTCGAGGCTTGTTTTCCTTTACAAACTCAAGTTTGAGAATGTTGTTCCTTGCATCCCGATCGCCAGCATAAACAATCGTATCGAGGTTGGACAACCATCTCCCAGCCTCCTTTTGCCAATTATACAGCGTTGATGTCGGGACAATGATAAGGAAAGGACCGAGGACTCCGGCTTCAACGCTGAGATATTTGAGGAAATTCAACGTTTGAATCGTTTTTCCAAGTCCCATTTCATCAGCGAGGATACCATTGTTTCCGTTGTTGTAGCAGTTGATCAGCCAAGAAAGTCCATCGAGCTGGTAATCATATAGCGTTCCTTCGATGTAAGAAGGCTGTTTCTCCAGTTTTTTTGGCTTGCCATCTTTCTTCAAGGGTTTCGGTTTGCTGAGGTGAGGGTAATTCGGATTGATTTTCCAATCGAAAAACCTTCGCACTTTCTCAGGGAATTTGACCACGAGGAACTGGTCTTCCCAGCTGCAGTGCGAATAATCCAGCTCTTCCCATTTGACAAGAAATTTATAGTTGTTATTGCTAAATTGGGGTGCGATTGGAGCATTAGCAGAGTCGAGAAGATCATCAGCTATCGTTTGGAATGATTTGTTCTTAAAAGCAAGAGGCTTCTTAAAACTCAGGATCCTCTCTACTTTAAACGATTCTGATTCTTCTTCCTCATCATCGTTTTCTTCACCATCTTCATCCTCGTTCTTCTTTAAAAACCGCTGCAGGAGCTTCGGATTCACCGATCTGACAGACTCTTCGGTCAGCCAGCACGAATGCACATCTGAGCAGCCTGTTTCCAAAATAATTTAGCATTATTCTCCAAGTTAATGACTTTATTACGTTTAAGTTTAACAAAATAGTAGTTCTGCGCTGACACGTCTTCCTTGCCCACATTTTTGGGATACTAATTTTCATCAGAAACCAAATTGAAGAAATTTTTCATGATTATCATTTTACTCTGCAGAAATTTTTGATTTTTTGGATGGTAAAGCGATTGAGACATTCATTACAGATGTGGTAGAGAAACTCTGTGATTTTCTTGATCTCTTTTATTACAGCCGATTCGTTTTGTGGATTTTTAACTGCTTTATGTGAGAGATCCTTAGTGAGAGTGAGGTCGAGCAGAAAGTATTTGTTATGAGGGTGCTCGAGTATAAAAATCAATGGCACAGACACGCACTCTCTTCTCATGCTATAACGCACCAAAGAATTAGCAAAAAACGAGAACTTTGAGAGTTGATTTGTTACAATCTCAAGCAGTTGGAACACTTCAATTTGATCTTATCACTTCCATTCTCAATGGACTTCTTGCTCTCTGTGCAGATATTGATGTACTTTGAACTGAGCTTCGAACAATAAGGGCAGATCCAGTCACCAGCAGGAGGCTTGTTTTCTTTTATACAGTCCAAATGGAACGATCTGAAGCAGTTGTCGCAACAAAGAATTTCGCCTCCATCTAATTTCGAAAAATTGATAATTGGCCACTTTATCTCTTAATATTTATCAACCTCCGCACACGAAACAGTCATCCTCGTTGCTTTCAGTTAATTCATCATCACTTTGCCGTCTCTGATTATCATCATCGTCTTTTTTCGATGATTTGCTTCCTATCGAATAATATGCGTTGAGTTTGTGGAATAAGAAGCTAGTTCAACTCGTTGGAGGTTGACGGGTTTTCTTTTTGTTTGCTCGAGGCGCGGAGTATTTGTCTTCCTCCTCATCTTCCACTTCCTCAGACTCTTCTTCCTCTTCGCTCAAGTCAGACTAAAAAAAGCGGGGAGTTGATATTGTGAACGAATAGGAGATAGACTACAGGATCTTCTGCAAATTCGATTGTTTTGCGTTTTTTCAGTTGGTGCGAGTCGGTATTCTCACTGATGGTATGAGGTTTCCTTCGTTTCGAGCTGGTGGTCTCGTTATTCATTTTAGTTTAAAATTTGTAAAAAATTATTTTGAGGCCTTCTCTTTTTTTTTGAATAGCACTTATAAAATTTAGAGAAAGTCTGCACTTACACTTTCGAAGTTTGGTTCGTGAAATTACCTCCAAAATTAAAATAGCTAACTTTTCAGATTTGATTGAACTTGAGGAGCTCATTAGTCAATTCCAAGTGTTTTAAGGATCAAATAGTCAAAGGAAATAGCGATTTCCATCGATTTAATTTCAAATACTATATTAAGAGAAGAAAAAAGAAAACAAAGTAGATGGGATGATATCCATATGTTGACCGCAATTATTGAATAGAGATAGAGGTCGTTAGAGGAATGTTCTTGCAGAAAAACAAAAGTTCTTATGAAATTAAGGGAGGTCAAAATGTTGTAAATTATAAATATGTTTTGATTTACTGATAATGCATCGACGCTTGTAGAATCAAAGAAGATGATTCTCCAATGGTTATAGACAAAGGAAAAATCATTGAATGTACGACATGGTATATCCATAAATGATTTCTCATTCATAGCTTTGCTTGATAATCCATTATTGAATAATCAGAGAGAGGAATTCTATAATTTCGCTGTAATTGATAGAAAGCATCACGCGCTCAAACACTCCACTCAACTCGTGCCAAAGAAACCCAAAAAAATGCCTTCCAAAAAAATTTGGTATTCATATGTCTTCGTGTGAATTATTGTTATTAATTCTACTTCAATTTTTTCAAAGCAATGTCCGCATCAACTCGATATTTTTTTGAATCTCTAGCTAGAACCGATATAGTTCTCTTTGAACGTCTTTTACTTATTATTGTTGTTGTAATTTACTTCTTTTTCTCGATATAAACATCTGTACACATTTAGATATAGAATTGGCATTACTAGCTAACAAAAAAAGAGAACCCTCGTCCTGTTGAATGAAATTACTCCATTTCAAGACTTCAACTCAGGTGCAGATTAATTCAGAATCTTAAAGATGGATAGAGTGTGAAATCAACAAACTCCAAAAACGGATTGCTGCTCTGAGAGTATTCGTAGAAACAGACTGACGTTGAACAAGTCTTATATCAGATTTAGCTTCAAATTTATGGCTTATCCAATGCCGACTGTAGTATGATGCTTTTTATTGAATGAATAGAACAATATCAAGGAATAACGATCTACTTATATTTATTCACTCATGTATTAATTAAGGAAAAATAAGACCCTATAAGACATTGACCAATAGAGAAATACCAAGAAGTTGCTGTGTGTTTAGATTGAATCACTTGGTGCTAATTAATCAATTTCAATACGAGTTTGCTGAGAAAAACACGTTCATCAAGCATTTTCTCAAGCTTTTTACTGCCGTAATTCTTCTACAAATCAAAAAGACTCGATTTTATTGAACTATTAAAGAACTCTTTTCAGCACTAAAATTCCGAAACCTTAAGCAGTAACCTTTAGCAAGCTTTCAACTCTCAAAATCGGAAGTTTGTTCTCTAATGGCCTGATTTCTCATAAAGACAGTGCAGTTCTTTAGCAAGACAAACTCAATTCAATTGACTCTCAAGACATTCCTAAGACGTCCCGGCCACTATTCTCTTAAATACTAGCCTCCTCTGCATTAAATGAAGTCAAAACTATAATTTTACAAAAACTCAAATGACGCAAACGTTATAAAGTTAATGCGTCTTTGGCAATTTTCCTCACAGTCAGCAACAAAATTTTTGTTTAATAATGAGCCAATTTAAAATTTTTATATCAATATTCGGCGAACTTCTTAACAAACAACCCCTTAACACCGCAGCAAGTGCTCGAATTCTCCCTGGATCATTGTCGCTTTTTCTCATAGCAAGGGTGATGATACCTTTCCTCTGGTGATGGGGTACTTTGACCCACAAAATGTTTTGTAGATCAAAAAATGTCAGCCTCGAGTTGCTACTCTTCATCTATTGAATTGAGCATAGATTCTGATATGAACAAGAGTAAAGATGCCTTATGATAAGTTAAGAGTCGAGATGATCCCAAAGAAAAAGAGGATTTACATCTAAATTGATCAAATTAGTTATTGAAACAAGAATATCTTTACTAGCCGTGAGTCACTCATCAAGAGTTGGGTTAGTAGTGACGTGAAGATGTTATGAGGCTGAATAACAGCGTTTTTTAAATAGATTTTGTGAAATCATTTTAGTTTTTTACTCTGATATTAATCTAGATATATTGGGAAGCAAAATAACTTCCAATGCCTATGGAGAGCATAATTAAGGCGTTATTGCATTCCCGACACATAGCGAACGAAGCCTGACTTCCACCTAACTCGACTCAAGTCTATCAATATGGAGTCTTGAGGGTGGGATGAGCTTCGAACGGATTTGGTGTTTTAAGAACAAATCGATAAGGCACGTGTTTACGGAGGTAAAACCGATTAACGAAGTGTTTTTATTTCACGTAACACGTGATTCCGCCCGAATAATTTAACAATTTCCAATCGTAGTATTTCTTTCGAATAAATGAGAATAATTCACTCAATTCAAAGTTAGAATTAATGGAAATTTATATCTCATAGAAAGATTGACTCAAGATGCATTCTGGCTTTTAAATTTTTATTCGGAGCATTTTCGATCAAATCGCAGCGCTTAATAATCAATCAAGAACTGAGTCATCTTCTTTCTTGCGACCTTAGAGCCAAAGCCACCCTCAAATATAACAATTCATGGATACCGACCTCTTTCGTAATCTTTTCCAAAGTCTATAATTTTTTAATTATTTACCAGATAAGAATTGTCCTTCCACCAAAACTTGGGCGGATTGCTCAAACCAGACGGACCGATCCACAGACACAAGTCCACGAGACCGAATGAAAATCGGAGTTTCTACTGAAAGTAACGTTTTAGTTAAGACCTTGCGCTAAATTTCCTTAAGGGAAACAAAGCTTAGATATAACCCCCAAAATTGAGGAACCAACAAATTTTTGTAGAGAACAGCCGGGACCAACGACACCAACTTTCCCAAAAAAATGTTCAAATAGTACCAACCAAATGCAGAGCCATCTACAAAATTTAGAGCACTTGCTGAAAAAGCAGGTGGCTCCCACACCAACTCAGACCAATTATAAAACTCCATCTCTTTCAGACCTTCCAATTGGCTCAGAACTTCAAAATTCACTTGGAACGAATCCGATGAGTCAAAATACTACTATCTCTTTATTATTCCCGGGTGTTGGCTTGAGTCAACTGATACCAAACAGCGGCTTGAGAACGCAGCAGCAGCCTTTCACTCTTCAAAGTCCAAGAATTCACAGTATCGGTCACTACTCCCACGCGAACACGATTTCAGACCTCACTCCAGCCAGTCAAGTGAATCGAGTGAATTTTCTTAACACTCTGATTAGCAACTACCGACCGCCTACCGGAGTGGTCAAGAACAACAAAATAGAGCTGGGATCAAGGTCTGTGGGAGGGTTAATGGATGTTGAATGCAGCAAAAGCACAGGCAATCGTCAAATTTTGAACCTTTTCCCTGCTGACCAAATGGCGCCAATGACTTTGGGCAGCGAGAGCATGCAGGATGAAATCATAAGACCGCCTCTGTTAAGGCCACGGATTTATTCAACAGGCTGTCAAGAAACGACTCGAAAACCCTACACCCTCCATGACCTCGCAACAGTTAGATCTGCAACTTTATCAGACGCCTTGAGTCCGATTCAAACTCGGGTAATTTCATACAATAGTACAGGAGGAAGCCCTCCCTCCCTCTGGGAGATACACGAACAAAAAAATATTGACCTCAATCCCTCGCTTACCTCACTTGACGAAGAGATAAACGAAATAAGTACCCGTCCTCAAACAAAAACAACAAATCAAGGGTTTAGTTTAAGTCTCAATAGTCAATTAGAAGGTCTCAACATCAATAAAGAAGAACCAACTCATCTATTCTCAAGAATCTCTCAAGGGTCAACACCTCAAGGAGGGTTTTTCGGCTTTGCTAACTACCTGAAACCTGTTTCGTTGCCTGATCTTGATGTACAACAGCATCGTCGGCAGAATTTTCTCGAGAAGATGGAAGAAGAAGACGTTGAGCCATTTCGGTATGGTATAAAATCAGTACCTGGAGTCTATACGAAGGAAGAGAGAGCCAGCAAAATTTTGCAATATAAGAAGAAAATTCAGAAATGGAGGGCCGCTCATCCCGTAAACCGGGCATTTACGGGTAGGAGTGCTGTTGCGGGTTCGAAGCCTCGAATAAAGGGCAAGTTTGTGTCGAGTGAAGAATATCAAATGTATCTTCAAAAAGAGAAGAGCAAAAAGTGCTCAGAGACTGGCATGAGCGATACGAATTCGCAGGCACAAGTGGAAAGCAAGGTTGAAGAGTGCCTTTGAGGAAAGAGCATGCACAGTGAGCTTTACAAGATCTTTGATTTATACTATTAAGTAACAAAATGCATTTTATATGCAGCTCGATTTTCGTAATCAGAAACCAACTTAATATCAAATTATTAACTTTCTGATAAAACTCTTATCAGAATATGAAGGAATGTCTGCTAATTTATGATAGGGAAGTTGGAAATAGGTGAAGCAGAATGAATAAAGTAATGGAGGTGCTCTGTTAAAAATAAGAATGAGAAATTCATGGCTTTAGCTTTGAGCTGGTATTCATGGTATTTGAAAGGCCAATATTGAATGATACTCTTAGGGCTCGATCTGTTCTAAGGAAAAATATCCCTAACTGCTGAAACATTGATAATTTAGTAAACAGAGAGCTTATTAGAATTCTGTAGTTCCCTTGTCATGAGAAAGGGGTAAAGCCTCATGTTAAAATTAAGTTCGTTTTGAGGAGTAATTAGTTGGTTGCGAGTCAGATTTACTGTGAAAAGTATCTCATCTCCAAGTCCACTACTCTTCCTTATTGGCATGCCTGAATATGCGGTTTTGTGTGTTAATTATCCTCCTTTTCACAATCTTTTCGAGCTGTGATTATTAAAAATTAATGATCATCCAATTGGATTGTGAAGATCAGAAAATAAGACTTTACTGATTTTACTGAATCTGATAATTTGCTGGTCTCTCGACTTGGCCTCCCTAATCAAAAAATAGAGAAGTGCTAAGACTGTAAAGAATCCGCAAATACACAACTCACACTTCAAGATAACTTCGAAAAATGTTTGAGATACCGAAACGAGAGGAGGTCTGAAAAATTTTTCCCAGAGAAAGAGATAGATAAGATCTTGGTTTTCCTTTCATTATTGAGAAAAACAATGAAAAGTTTATTGATATTCATAACTACAGAGAGTTGAGAGGAGAACCTCGGCATTTTATTGATAAAGGAATGCACTTAGATTTTTGAATTGTATAATATCACTTTTTTTGCACAATTTTTCTCTTTGAATAAGAATCAAGTGCTGAACAGCATTATTTTCTTCTCACAGTTCTTTCGTATCCTCTATTATGATAGCCTGTATTATATTCATAAAAAAGTGTATTGAAAATGGTTAGTTAGATTCTAAGGTTTTGTATCTTCTATCAGGAAACTATGTAACTTAAAATAATTCAAGACAAATGATTTCAGAAATGGAGAGAGAGAAAAAAAAAGAGAGTATACATCTCTTATGATAAGAAAACGTTGAAAAAGCTCATGCTTTCGCTTCAGGTCCTGCATTCACTTGATGTCCTTCGGTATCATCAAATGAAAGGTTTTTCGGATACTCGTAATAGCCACGAAGCAAGTTGATTTTCAATTTTACAATAAATTTCTCATCGATAGAGATCAAATGGATTCATATCTATCTATATATATATTTTCCATGAAACAAGTTAATATTCTATACAGGAAAAAACAGACAATAGCCTCAGTGAAATCTATTCATTCGAAATCTGTTCCTAAATCTACACATTTAAGAAATCTGCATAGAGTCCCCATTGAATTTCCCTCGAATAAAACTTTCCCATTTATGTTTCGCTAATCCTAACTCAAACGCTTCTTCAACCAAATCCGACACCAATATCTTGTTTGAGCTATGAGCTGGATCAAGTTCTGACCTGATACTCAGAGCTAACTGAATAAAAGGACCTCGAAACGCTTCGTATTTTGCTTTATTAGCACCATTTTTCTTAGGATCCCATTCTCTAATCGATTCAATAATCTCTGTCTCTACCTCCTTCATCCCTAACTTCTTATCAAGAGAAAACTTCTGGTGGCTCGCGCCCAATTTAACTGAAGTCTCTGGTTTTGATAGATCTTTCGTTCCTAACATATACTCAGTTTTGATTGCGTTAGACTCCTGCTTTCCAGTGGGAGTTGGTGGCTTGAAAACACTCGTATTAAAGTTTCTAGTCATTGTCACGGGCCTTTGGACTAAATTCACCCTTTCACTCTCGTTTGGTACGGAAAGTTGGGTCTGGAAGCAGACTTCAAGCACCGATTGTCTCGATGACTGGATTCGGGTTCCAGATTCTCGAAGAGTTGTACCACAGCTTTGAGCCCTGTGATGAGGTGGGTCCTTTTGTTTTCGTGCGCTTCCTGCGATTATTTCTCGTTTTTCTTTTGCTAGTTCAACCACTTTTGACAGATTCTCAACAAAAGCAATTAATGATGCCTCTTCGTCATTAATCTGATCTTGAGGGACGCTCTTCTGGTCGATGTGTCTTCCTACTCGGATCAAAATTTCGCCCAGATGCTGCAGATCTTTATCTATTAGATTCAAATCTGTGTTGTTTAGCTTAAGATGAGCAGTTCGGATAGCTGCTTCTGCTGCTATGTCAATGAAAATTTGGCTTTTTTCTGTTCGATGCGCAGTGCTACCCTGGTTGTACCATTTCTCTATCAATTTTACCATTTTCTCCTCATCAGCCATAATTTGCTGATTAACTATTTGGAGATCTCTTGGAGAATTCACAAGGCTCCTGTTAGGATTATCTTCTCGCCGGCTCCGAGTCTGCTGGCATAATTGAGAGTGCACTTTGGCCTCTGAAGCAGGAATATACTCTTCACAATTAATGCAAAGGATCGTAGTAGAGCTTTCACGTAATGGAGCTAACACTGAGGCATTGATCGCCGAAGCATTCAATTCCGACCCATCTTGTTGGAGTCCCGTCTTATTGCTTGTGTCATCAAAACAGGCAACACCAAAGTTGAAACTATGTGAAAAGCTTGTTCTCCTTGGCTTAGGGGATATTTCTGTCGTGCGAACCTTGTTAATGGTCTCGTTGCCGTGTTGTGCTTCGCACATCTCATCCAGCCAATCCGGTTCCATTTCATCAATTCTTTGCATGTCCTTGATTCTTGGCGAAAATGCCTTCAATTGCTGCGATCTCGGGCTCGCCATGAGCTTGATCAGATCAACTCGGTTGGTAACGGTGTCGGTGACTATCGCTGTACTTTGTTTTTTGAACTCAGCTTTGTGAGCATCATTAGTGAGGCTGATACTAGTTTGCTGGATTAAATCCTTAAATATTTTGACGTCTATTGGCGTAGTCTGCTCAAGAGTGCTTCTATCAGTGCCTGATAGTGACTCAGTGCGAAATGACGCTAAAATTCTTCCAGAGTTGAGCTCTTTTTGGTCTCTTCCCATCGAAAAAAACGAATCCTCCTCCTTACAAAACGTTATTCCCATCGCTTCTTTGATTTGCTTCTTTTCAGCTTTTGGTTCTTCTACTACTGATCTATTACCCAAATCATGATAACTTAATTGTTTCGTTGTACGAGGAATTTCTCCTGCAGTAAAAGATAAGTTTTGACGCAAATCTTTTGAAGGTAAAGTATCCCTTTTCGTCGTTTTAGGATCAAAAGGATTCCAAAAAAATGCTTCTATTTTAGTTTTGTATCCTTTAGGGCCTGAACAAAAATGCCTTGCAAATGCACTATCACTAGTTTTTCCAATCGTCATGGGAGAGGTAATAGCGCATCGATTCGAGATCACAGACGACGTTGATATCTCAACGCTTCTGTTGTTGTCACAAAAGCTTCTTTCACGTGGTCTCGTGTTGTCTTCTTTCTCTTCTTTGCTGCAGTCTGATGGCCAATTCTGCAAGGAACGTCTCCTATCTGAAAACTTAGGAGAAGTACTCAGCGCTCTCATCGGAGCATATTTTCGAAAACCCACGCTTGGCTGGTTATTTGTCAATGTCGGGTCAATGCGATCGGCGCCGGGACTACGATACGATTGATATATGGTTTGACTAAAATGGTTTCTGTCAGTATCAGTAGCAAAGTCGGGCACGATCAACGGCTTAGTAATCGCAGCGGGCATCTTACACTGGTCATCTTGACTGGTTGCATTTCGAACCCGGTCTCTTTCTGAAGTATTACTCGCATCAGAGCGCGATGATTCAGAAGGAGTATTGTTTGTGTTCAGTGGCTGGGACATTGGCCTTTGATGTCTTGAAGAAGGGTGGAGTTTCAGTTTGAGACGACCTCGCCTTTCTTTTTGAGAGTTGTATTCAGATTGATTTCCAAAGGAATTGCTGGACGCAGCAAATTCAATACAGTTGGAAGAATTGAGGATCGAAGATTCATCGGGGTCTTTCAGCCTCGGAGTCTCCTGCTCTTGCTCGCTGTTATTGCCAGACACTGGAGGCTCTTTCTCAGAGAATTGATAATCGCAAATTAACGGAAAGACTTTCAAAGGAGCTTTTCTCTGTGCTAGAATCAACACTGAATTGTCGTATGCGGTCGGCCTCGAGAATCTTATTGCTCCCTGAGGTTTTTCCCTAAATAAACTCGTGTTCATTCCTGCTGTTCTGACTGTGCTGGTGTGTAGATTGTGCTTTGATAATCGTAAATATTACTGTTATGAGTGTTAAAATTTATTTCGGTAATAATTTTGGCGGACAATTTCATAAAATTCCAAATTAAAAAATCACAATTCTTTCGATTTTGATTTTAGAGAAGTAATGAATGAGATGATGTGCACTTTTATTGCTTCTATAGCCACGCGAGCTTATATAACGATTCCAAAGGGAAAAAGAGGGTTATGAAATAAGGAAATTAAATGAACATCCTGTAAATAAATAAAAAAACAAGGCCTGACTTTAATGTGAGAGGTCAAAGACATTATTTATGCATTCAGTAATCAAAAATTTTTTTCAGCTGGTTCAGTTGACCACGAGAATTATGGGACGTAGGTTTCTGGTTTTCAGTGATCGCTCTGACTCGGGCGATATCGATGTGAAGTAAGTCTTTTGGGTTAGAAGAATTCAAATACTTCGTCGACTTCGAGTGCTTTGAAGAATGCGAAAGGCTAGGAGAACTGGATTGAAAGATATTTTCCGAAAGGAGGTGAGTAGTGGACGATGACTTCGAGTCTTTCTTCGATAAATTGGCTTGCTGCTGCAGCTGTGGTTGAGATTGCAGCTTTAATTCAAGGTGCTCAAGGCTTTCAAATAACGCAGGCTGAGATTTATGATAAGGAATAATCGATTGTCGGATATTTTCTGAATGCGGTTCTTGCTTTTGTGTCTTCGATAGAGTTAAAGTAGAGCGGTTTGCTTGGGAAGTTTTTGTTGGCTTTTTATCAGTTCTCTGTGAAGAAGATGGCCGTGTTTTACTTTCCTTGCTGCTTAGAGATCGATTTGAATGACCTTCTTCCTTGGGTTGGTATAGATTCTGCAAGAACTGATAGAAATTTTTATTGATTTGAAAATTTGAATCCTTAGTTGCTTTGTGTCCAGATGGGTTTCCAGTGCCCTTAGTCTCTGCGTTGAATTTCTCAGCTTTAGAACGCTCCCGAGCGCTTTGTTGGACCTCTTTGTGATTTTTCAATTGCGATGATGATTTCTCATGCACTAAGCACGGAGCACTCAGATCTTTAAGAGATTGATGCGAGTGATTCAATCCCATGGTTTTATTGTGAGATTTAGCTTGAGCAATGCTGGATTTTAAGTCAGCTTTTGCTGCTTGGAAGTCCTTTTTGAGGTAAAATCCAGAATGCTTGCCACTATCAGCTTCTTTCGAGGTCTCGGGCTTATTGTCAGTTTTTGTTTGAACTATTTTTTGATTTTCTCTTTGATTTGTGAGATATTAGACACATTTGATGAGCTATTTTATTTACTTCGCGTCTCTGTCTAGTTTTCGCGGTCTCAATCCATGATCCATGGTATTAAAATCTTTCTTTTGGGCTGGGGTGCTTTTCGTGATGGTTTGCTCCTGATATTTGAAAACATTAGGGGATTGGACCTTATCATCTCTACGGTCCTCTTGAGTTGGCAACCTTGGGTTCACGTTTTCATTTTTGGAAAATCTGCGTCCTTGAATGGTTTCAGATGTAGATTCTGGTTGGTATTTCGCTTGCTTCGCCTGCAACACTGGTCTGGGAGACGGATTAGCTTCGATTAGAGGTTTACTAGCTCGTCGTGAAAATTCTGAATCAGATTTGATAGCCTCTGATTGGACAGGGAGAGAAGGCTTCGATTTTTCGTCTCGAGAGAGTTCAGCTAAAATTTTTCGTTCGTCAGTGTCGAGTCCTTCTTTGTAAAACGACATCGCTTCGCTCGGCATCGAGAGAAAAGATTCTTCCGGCTGAAACACAGAGATTAGTACATGGAAAATTGGTGATACTTTATCATTACGATAGTTTCTAAGCCTTGACAATAGTGTTTCAGAAAGCTGGAAATAAGGTGGGTTATGTATGGGCAAGGTCCCGTCAGGTACTTGCAGACGATCCCAATCGATTGCAAATGAAAATGCTCCCTTTCAATGGAATTAATGAGGCATATCATTATTGATAAAAGTACGATTTCTTTGGACTTTCGACATTCGTTTGTTTCCCTTTCTTGGTATCAGCAATTTCGTTTGGTTTTGCAGCAACCTCAACAAATCTCATCTCCGTGGCCGTGGTGAACAGGACTAAACTTAGGCTCACCACCTAAAAAGTTATTGATTATCCCTATTTCTTTTCAGCAAGTTTTACCTTTTCTTGAAGTGCTTCTTTAGTTACTTCTGCCACGAAATCTCTCTTCGATATATAGTCACAATATCTTAAAGGCGTCATGTGCATAACCGAACCGATATTGAAATTCTGCAACCAATCATTCGTTTGCTGAACGCCGAGCAACGTCCGAGCTTGTGATACTTCAATAACAGTGGCATTCTTTTGAAGTTCTCTTCGTAAAAACTTTTCATTATTTTCTGGGTTATTCTTCCAAGTCAATAAATATTTCTTTATCTCTTGGAATGCCTCCGTATTTTCTGAGTTCCCTACAGTTCCAGCAACAGACAAAAACTCTTGCAGAAAAGGAACCGCGAACTCTAACACGCTCTGTACATAATGAACTTCCTCCTTGAGAAGTGAGTTGGGAGCAGAATGTTTTCCTGACTCAATGAAATCGTCACCGTGGTCATTTGCCTGATTCATTTTCATCCAGAGTCCAACTTTCTTTGTGCTTTCTCCGAATTTTGAATTCATAGACTTCTTGAGTAGTTGACAGGTTTCGGAAATAGACTCGAGCATCGATTTTAAGAGCTTCATGCAGCTATCAATTAGTTTTAAAGCAGTTTCATGTCTTTTGTTTTTTCAAAGCAGAGTCAGATGAATTGTAGCCAAATTCAAATGGTACCTTGATAGTTGAGACAGAACAGCGCAATGCTGCAAATAGACTTTAATCAAAAATTGTTGTTTCTTGAGTCGGATGCTTTGATAATGCTGCATTTGGCTCAATGATGGTTGTTTTTGACTCAGAGATTTAAAATTCTGCTCGTCTTTCTTTATACTCTCCAAAAGATTAAAAATCACTCCATCAGTGTATTTTGAACATTCTTCCAGCACCCATGCCCTATTTTACTATAAATCTACCGCTTTGATCGAATGCCTTACGCTTGGTAGCTCGCGGCGATATTGTATAATATAACAATAACAAGGTTCCTATCAAGTCCTGTTCCAGCGCTCGCAGCAGCCTTAAAATCCCGATCAATCACTACTTTTGGGTGAAAGATTACCTCGAGTAGACTCTCTATCTTCTCTAAAATAGCCAAAGCTTCTTGGTTCTTGCCTTTGTTAATTAGCTGAACAGCCTGATCATTGGCCAAGATCAGCGATTCATTAAATTTTTCTATCCAATAGTTGTAACTCGTGGAGGCAGAAAGACGATTACCGTCGCTAGTAATTTCATGATTTGCCATTGCAATTGCGGTTTCTATTTCTTCAAGTGAGTCGAGAGGAGCTGATACACTTGAATCTTCAGTAGAATTAGATAAGTTCGGCCGAGTATTTTCAGCGTCCAGGCATTTTTTCGTGGGATTCTGAGAAGGAATTGTCTTAAGCGGAAGTTCTAGTTTCTCTCTTCGCTTTATTCAGCAAGTTAGTAGGTTGTTGGATGACTTAAGAGTACTTGTGACTGTTGCATTGAAAGCGAGGTTCTTTGGAGCCTTTTTTTTGAAATTAAATTTTTTCTGGACTAAACGATAACCTACTGATTTACAATTTCAAATTTCATAGAGGAAGAAAATCGAGAGTTTGTTCGATTTGGTTTCTTATAAGAGGGAGAGAAGTGCAGAAAGGAAAGAACAATTCTTTTTATAAAATTAGGACCTTTGGTAATTAGGAGAATTTGAATTTCTAAGTGCACCAATCTAATCGATTAGCAAACTTTAGTCTTCTACACTTCTCATTGGACTGCATTATGGATTTATTAAGAAGTAATCGAAGATGTATTGATGTTCAAGCCAAATAACTTTATCTTGAGCAAGTTTTTTTTTTTTGGAAATCATTATCTTTCGTTTCTTCTCTTAATGATTGATGCACGATATGAGATGATGCTTTACGTTACTTGTTTCGCTGTAAGTGAATCACAATTTTTGATATATCCACAGGATTTTATAGGATGCATTCTCTAAACTAGCTGTTCAAAATACCTGAATGAAGGTAGGAGGTATCACGTGAAAAAGATATTGATGCAAGGGAGTCCGTTTTCCTATATTTTCTTTGTTCTTCCAATTTTTCGTTGTATGAGGTCTACAGAGCACATTAAGGTTTAGAAGAGTAGAACTTTGGGCAGCAATGAAAGTGATCGTGATGCTTTTGATATAAAAATTAAGAAAATTTGTAAAACGGTTTTTTATAAGGACCGTGTTGCAAATAAATATAAAAAATCTTTATCAATGGTTCACAACTCTAATGGTATAGATGCTGTGAATGCTGATTGGTTTCATGCATAACGGATGAGAGAATTTGATGCTAACGTTCTCCTTCTTAATCGACGTTGGGAAAATCTTTTCACTTCTTCAACATAACCTCAGGAAAAAATCGGTTTTGTAACTGTGCTTCTTTGACATCTGCAAATCACGCTCTATTGCTGACTCGCACTAGCAATTTTAGTGTTTTGACAAGCAGTAGCTCTTGAAATTGTTCATTTTCACTGATGAATTGTGTTGAGTTAGTTCTCACTGATGCTGCTCAGAACTTTAATTCATAAATTTTCAGAACAAAATCAAATGTTTGAAACCTTAAAACGGTAAAAAATGATGAGAACATTGCCAGTTACAAACCAAGAAGATAGCAGGTTGCTGTCAGCTTCTCACCATAGAGAAGACAACTACCCGTTGGACCAACACAACAGCTTTAAACCTATTAAAAGAATGAGAAAGACATGCTCATACCCTGAATCGAAATTGTTCACTCCTTTTCAATTATAGGATGATTTTCAACTCGCGTTGCAAGAATGTCAATTGAGCAAATCCCTTGTAGCACTCAACTGAAACATAAAAATCTACAAAAATCTACAGTAGAGATAAATCGATTTTTATTTAAAATTAACACTGGTGAAAAAATTATATAAAAATTACTTTAAATTTCGCAGTGTTTGCCTCGACTTAATTTGTAATGGATGCATAGTTTGGAATTAATTCCAACTCAAAATATTAATTATTTGTGAGTTAAACCCCGAAATCAATTAATTATTCTCAAACAAACCCACAGTAGAATGAGCACTCAAGCACTGAATCCAAAGCACAGATATCACCGCAGTATCGATCTAAATATGCCAAAATCGACTTTCAAACTCGGCGCAGAGACCGCACTAGACTTACCTTCAATTAGAGACGTAGGAACACCGAACAGTAAAAAATTTTGTTGCTTACGTCGCAAGATCTGATCTTTCAATTTTGAAACTTAGACAGAAATCGTAATCAAAACGACAACATGGTATATCTATCCATCACAAAGCAATTAACCAAATGATACGTTTAGTTTAACCAGAGTTCGAACTATAAGACGACGAGATCAAGGATCTTCCTTGACGTTGGAGGACCATTGACTGAAAGGATGACGACGATAGAGGACCCAAAGGTGAGTATCACCATTGATCTCATTAACCCATGTATGTTTCTAGATCGACGGTTTCAACACTCACAGCCTTAACGGGCCACAAAGTGCAAGACATGCTGATATGCAACTCCAAAAAATCCAAGATTTCAGTATAAAGAGAGCAGAACACGCTTTAAAAGTGCCTGAAATCCAGCAACAATATCCAAAAATTGATTTAAAATCCACAAGAACTTCAAGGAGCCACTTGGACAGTCCAAATGAAAGCAATGTGACGACTCCAAGAGGGAAAAGCATTAACAACATTCCACATCTACAAGGCGCTCACCACATACCCACTATGCAAAGTCCTTTTCAGAATACTAATATTTCACTTCCACCAGTCAATATGCAGATGTTTCATTCTCCCTCTTCGACTACTCTGAAAAGTAACTTTGGAATGTCTAGTAGCGGATTGTTTCAACCCAGAGGTCCAACAATTGGTATTGAAGAGCCCAAATTGTACCAATCACAGATAGCGCCGCATTATCCTATGAACTCAGGGACCCCAATGAAGGATTCTTTCCTACAAAATGGTCGTATGAGCTTGGTTCAGAGTCCACATCCATTAGGAATGGCTTTTACTCCTAAACTGGGTGGGAATTTATTTCAGATGGGAAGATACCCTGAATCGGAGGAAATGAAGATGGCGAAAATTATTGAAAGACAAACGAATATATTAGACTCTATATCTAGAGGATTAGGTGATGACCAAGAACAGTTTTTAGCGAAAAAGCAAGCATTTCTTGAAAGGAAATTACAGAAAGCTGAAAACCGTCTTTTTGAACAAGAGTTGAATATCTCAAAGTCAATGCACTCCAATCGAAGTCGGAAAGAAAGTAAAATTTTTTTATACAAAATCAAATGAAAGCTATGTAATAATAGGCGGAGAAGAAGACAATTACAAAGAGAAAATTGATACTTTAGAAGAAGAGGTTCGCAAACTCAAGAAGGAGCGAGACTTGTACAAAGAAGCGGTAACACCCAAAAGAAGCAGGCCAACCCTAGACTTTGAAAAATATGCGAGTCACGACACAAAGCGAAAAAGCTCCAGGAAGAACTCTAGTCATCACTACGACCCAAGAGACGTACCTCCGTATTATGATGACAGACGCCAAGACGATTACTATGATTATAATGGATATTACGACGATCGTTATCGCCCTGAGTACAATGATTACGATGGCTATGATGGCTATGATGATGGTTACTATGGTGGCTACGATGGATACTATTATCGTGATAGAGACTCGAGTAATTCATTATCTCATATTGACAGCAATGCTTAATATTAATGACAGGATCCAGGGCCAAATCAAAAAGGAGAACACAAAGGTCTACATCAAGAAAGAAAACTCATTTTGCAATTGACCAGGAGGAGAAAAAAGCACAGCCAGAGCCTGTAAAAAAGCTTACTGCAGAGGAAGAGCGACAGCTAAAGCAGCAAAAAATGTAAGCACTCAGTGGTTTTGCTTCATACAAAGAATTTGTTAGCCAAAAGCGCCGAAGAAACCTTCGAATTATATGCTGGACAATGACTTATTCAAATATCTTACTCAAAGACACTTATAAGGCAGTAGAAATAAAAAAACAGATTGCACGAAAGCAAATTATTCAGCAAGTCGATCCAGCTACTCGGGTAAATAACGGTCTACTACATAGAACTCATTATGGCAATCCTCAAAGGTGATAAAAACATTTATTGCAACAAAACTGTTCAAAGAGCTCCAAGCAGTATTTAAAAATTAACCGCAGCTGCTAGACCCATTATGTTTCTTTCTCATATAGATTTATTCGGAAAGTCATTCGTACGTGATAACGCAAGGCATCGAAAAAGGACTTTTCGGCAAAAAGAACCTTTCAGAAAACGAGATAGTAGACAGAATCAATAAATATATCTTTGTAAATTACTTTAACTTTTTTTCAACAGCCTAACCTTTTACTCTATTTTCAAGCCGAAATTGAAGGCGCTCCTGGATAAATTTATCAATTTTCTGAAAGAAGAGTCATTCCCGAAAGAATTTTTGCTCTTTATAGGTAGCTCTTTCTCTGTGAATGAAGTCATTCAATAACCCCTCTAGCATCCATTTCGGAAAACAAATGCATGCCTCCAAATAATTTCCTCTTTGATTTTGAGGTGAAAAGAATCGCTTTTTCCCATTTTGGCGCCATGAAGTAATTATTTATAGTTTTTCTGTCCTGTAGCCTGCCCCTCTCATTTTCTAGAAATATGAGGCAGATTAATTCCAAAATGATCATCGGATTGTTCATATTGGTCCGAGTTTTGGTTTACCAGTTCCTTCTAAATCCTTGGGCGGAACTAAAAGGTTCAAATTTCAATATTCCGAGCAGTGACACTTCCAAAAAGTAAGAAAAGTCCTGATATATAAGAGCGGAAACTAAGCTTCCAAATTCTTATTCTAGAAACCTCAAAACCATAGGATCAATACTCTATCATATCGTGATGGATTTCTTCAGAGGCACAGTACCTATCATTCCAAATAATCAAGTGCATCTCGCGCCTGAGATGAAAATAAAACCAAGAACTGCAGCACTAAAAACAAGTATTCCCTAGCCATTGTTGAGTGGGAACTTACGGGATATTATTGTGTGTAGTTGATTACGATGAAGAGGAAAAGAGTAAATCTCGAAAAGATGAAGAAGTTATACTTGGAGTATTTTCTAAAGATGAGCTTTCGGGGTTATTCAGCGCACAGAAAAAGACGTAAAATATATTACAGGTTTTCTGATGAAATCTAATGCAATATAATAGAGCTGATGGCTTAAAAGCGCTCGTGTGTGGCTGGTTAGACAAAATGTATAATATCACGCATACTGTGCATTTGAAACAAAATGAAAGTGAAGACTGAGAAGAACAATTTTCCAAAAAATCATTGAAGACAGGTTGTACTGATTAGCAGTTTTAAGACAATATCAGTAATATAAAACACTGAGTCCAACTGTAGATAATCTAAAGTAATAAAAAGATTTTGTTTTGTATGCAGGGTTCATTATATATTGTAAGAAATAAGTAACTCGAGTTATTATAATGATTTGGAAATATTAATTGTTCTAATCCTCACATCTATGTATCTCCAAGTCTTCAAGGCGATTCTGAGTAGAGAGGTGAGTTAAGACACATTTTCTCAGAGCCAAGTTGGACTCAACTAGATTTTACGCGCAGCAATAAAATCGGATTTGAGGAGGCGAAAGTTCCTTTTTTTTTTTGAGTTTCAGTGCAAGGGCCAGTTAGGTATTTGAAGTCTCGGGCGATTATCACTCCCAAAAAATTCCAGCGCTATCCATTAAATATCTTTTATCAGTCAAGTTTTCCAAAGCTACTTTCGGCCATTTATTGGTAACGACTTGATGCTAATAAATGCAGAACTATGTTTTTTTAGAAATTGCAAAAGCAAAAATAACAAGTTACCATGAAATATACCAATAATAGAATAAGGCCTTGATAAATACTACTTATTCGAGAAGAAGATTATTTCTAATGACGTAGTGCATCTTTGCATCTTGTCGAAACTGCAAAAAAGCCAGTATGATATTGCATAAGTTATTCTATAAAATATTAATTCTATAAAAAATGATAACTGATGAAGTGGGAAGAGTACTTATCAGTACACAGAATGAGATCAAAGGTATCAAATCAGAGCTAGAGCTTTTGCAAAGCACCTCCGCTGTGGTGAACCCACACGAGGTTCAACGGTTGTACGGACGTCTTCGCGAGCAGATAAACAAATTTGAAGAAAATTTACAAAATAAAGTTGACAACGTCCTCAGTAATGCTATGCTCAACAGAGAACAGACAGTTAATCACCTCGGTCTTAACGCCTCCGAAGACGCAGGCCATCTTCAGCTTCCAATGCTTCGCTACCAGCCTGCCTCTTCTAAAAGCGTAGTTGGAAAAATAACAACTCCCTATGCTTACCAACAGCCGTCCTATACTCCATTACACCGGATGTTACCGAACCCATCATCAGACTATACTCAAAACCTGCTGAGATCCAAGTTCGATATTCCTATCAAAAAGGTTGACGACTCACTCGCTAAAATGAGACCGCTCTCCAGTCTCAAGCCTAGCAATCTCAAAAACAGAAAAGTTGGCAAGGTATCTAAGCCTGCGGGAGTGCTTCCAAAGCATATCAGAGACAATCCATTTGCTACGCCTCAAATATCTGAAAACGACATCAACAAGGGACTAATGAATCTTATCTCTCGAGGTATAGTCCCTCGTGATGTTGATTTGACTCCCGCTTTCGAGAGAGGAGCTCCACCGCTGCTCTCACAAAAAGCGCGCTTTCACCAGCATCAGGAAATGTTCCAACGAGCCGAAATTTCAACTATGCCAGCTCATATTTACAACGTTAAATACGACGTTGAGTCACTGGAAGCATCACAGATGAAATCAACTACCAGTCAGAACCAACAGCAGTTTATCAGAACCAAGGATCAGCTGACTGCTAAGCCTCAGAAAGTATTCGAGCTGAAAATCGGTAAAAATGTGTCGGATAATGTTCAAGTGAATCTAACTGACAAAGAGACGACTCAAATGGACTTCAAATTGGAGTCAGTGAAACCAAAAGGTTACGAAGAGGTCGTGGATCGTTACTCTCTCCATCAGTTTATCATTCGCAGAGGTAAAACACTCGAAGACACTCCAGAATTCCAGTCTTACAAGAGAACTTTCTTTGGTATTTGGACACCTATTTCGAAGATTATCGAGCTTTTGGAGTCACTTCTCTCAGCGTATGATATAAGAATCGCCTATATCGACGGTAAGAGACTCGCTTCTTTGGCGGAGGTTGGTCAATCGAAGCCGACTCTCGAGCAGCTTCTCGAATGCATTGCCAACAGCGATGAAGTCGCAAGCCAGATCAAAGTCCCTTCGCTTATGTTCAAGGGCGTGAACGGCCGCAAGGCCGCAGCGACTAAGATTCAAGCGACCTGGAGGATGTTCTATCAGATGAGACAGTACAAGAGACTTCGAGTTTTCTTGAAGAAGGTGCTGACAATCCAGAAATACGTCCGAGTGTTCTTAAATTACAAGAAAACCCAGAAAACCATCAAAAAGGCCAAGGAAACCTATTACCAGACTTACAAGAACTTGGCAGAGAAATTGAAAAAAGACTGGCCGAACCTGCAACATGAGAAAAGAGTCGAGATTCATATCTCCAGCTTGAATTTCGAGGAGTTACAGAGGCTCTCAATGGATAAATACAACCAAAAGCAAAATCTGCAAATTACGAGACTCTTTGCTCTCAGAGACCCTCTCGTGGAAGTGATATATGTCGCTCCATTTGACTTACCACCCGAGGTAATGGGTTACTATTCAAAGGTTATGGAACTGGGAGGGATTCCGAATTTCCAAACCCGATTTCATATTGTCTGGCCGGATAAGTATCACAAGTTCCCCAGTCATTTCCCTGTAACAAAGGCACTCATCTACTCTCCAAAGACGCAAAAAAGAATTTTGCAGCTGATAAAAGGAAAGAAAGCTTATATAGTCCCAGGTGTCCCTTCAAGCGATGATATACAACTGTCAGCGATGCTAAATGTTCCATTGATGTCAGGAGAGCCTCAGAAAAATCTCTACTACTCTACAAAATCTGGAGCCAGGACGTTATTCCAGTCTTGCGAAGTTCCAACGGCGCCGGGATCATACAATATTTATGATGAAGTAGAATTTGTGATCACGTTGACAAAATTAATCGCTTATAACATGGAAGTGAATACGTGGCTATTCAAAATTGATAACGAATTCGGAGGCCGAGGGCACGCGTGGGTCTCTGTAGATTCGATAAAGCCTATCCAAGACATTAGAAAAGTGATGTTGATGAGGGAAGGAAGTGGCGAGGAGCAAATAACCGAAGAGTTAATCACGAAAATGAACGATATTATCGCTACGATGCTTCCTCATAAAATGCGAATTGCCATGACCTCTGTCTACAAGAATTATTCTGCGTTTGTGAAGGCATTTATTCAAAAAGGTGGCATCATCGAAGCGTGCCCGAACTATCCACACTCACAGATCAATTCTGCTGCAGTGGATCTGTTTATTGACCCTTTGGGCGAAGTAAAAGTGGTCGGTTCATATGACAAGTTCTTCGCGCAAGATTTTGTAACGGCCGGGTACTTCTTCCCACAGAAATCGATAAAGAACATGAATCTATCTATTTTATGCAGCACTGTTGGCCAAGCTCTTCACAAGAAAGGCGTTTTTGGGTACTGCTCTATAGATTTGATCGTTTTCCCTGAGTCTCAAGTATCGAAGCTAACCAAAGGACAAAAAGCCGACAAGATTTTCTGGGCGATTGATTTGAAGTGCTACATGACAAATGAAGCTGCGCTTACTGGCTTCTTCGACTTTTTAATGAACGGAAAGATGGACCCAATCTCCGGGAGATACACGATTTCGAAACAAGCACCCCAGACACTAGCTAATCAGATGAATTGGGAGGCAAAAACTGACTCTGCGAAACTTCAAGAAGAAAAACGGTGCTTCATGTATTGTCCTCTGTTTTACCATCCTGGACTCAGCACTATTCAATATAAAACATTCTTCCACATGTGTAGGCTGAAGGCAGTGTCATATGATCTTGAAACTAAAGTTGGTTCGACTTTCATTTTATTGGATAGTCTCCAGACAGGTGTACTTGGGCTATTTACCATAGGAAGGAACAGAAGGAATGTGGTGAAATATATGAATGATGGATTGAATTTCATTATTCAGCAAGCTGGGTCCATCGATACAAAGCATCAGGATGGCTTTTTGGAGTCGAGGTCGGATTCAGTGCCGCTAACTGATATCGTAGGAAGAGTGCGAATTTTGCATAAAGCGTATGAGAAAAAATATCGTAAGATACAGCCTGCATTTTGATGGAAATGATTAAACTTCGTATTTGTTCAATTACTGGCTCAATGGTAGTTGATTTATGTTAACATACATATATCTCGTTCTTCCGCACTATAATCTCAATTTTAGTTCGGACTCTTTACCAATGCTAACCTATCTGCTAGACAATATTGCTTTTTTTTGGAAATGAAATAACACGAAGTATTTCGCATTCAATATTTAGCGAGCATTAACAAGTAGGAGCTCTGAGGA
>ENA-UOTZ01000508-UOTZ01000508.1-compost-metagenome-genome-assembly--contig:-NODE-508-length-32500-cov-37.807976_pt1 | contig 32500 bp, 24 predicted proteins | sample MGYA00238144_ERZ746983 | MGnify/ENA primary metagenome ERZ746983 (study PRJEB28759, sample SAMN06268863) | compost metagenome | isolation source: single cell | place: USA: California, Emeryville, Joint...
CTCTCTCTCTAAAATACAGTGAATGGGTATAGAGTCCTGCGTAGAATCCATCTGGCATTTCATGAGCAAGTCGCTCTGAGATACAATTCTCAAGAGAATTCAAACAATATCCTCTCCAAATTATCGTTTATATCGAGTTAGGATGATGTGAAACGTTGATCTTTTAGAACAGCAGAAACATTAAAGAAAGATAATCGAGAATGTGCCACTTAAGACTTAGTATTTTCGGAGCAATCCGCCTCTTGATCACATTGAGATCAATTCAAAGCTACAATCCATAAATTAGCTTGATAAATGATACATTTGCTTGAAGCAGAATGATAGCTGTGCTATATACCCTGTCCTATAAGCATGATATGACATTGTTTTTGACAATAAATGAAAGTAAAAAAAAGTATTAAATCAAATTAATTTATTTACTTGTTAATAAACTCACTTTCTGAATTTAAAAGTAATTTTCGTTTTCATATAACTCTTAAATGACAGAATGGCTTCCAAACATAGAAGGCGCAGATTATCAGGTTTGTTTTGGAGACAAAGAATCTAAGTAGTCAGAGAGAGAGAGTCTTTGAGAAAATTGGCAAGGGTATACTTTGAAGAATATCCAGCTGATAGGTTAAGATTAAGCAAAAAATTACAACATCAAACCATCCCAAGACGTAATTACCAATATAAATATCAACACCTCTTGAAGCTTTCGCCTGTTCATAATTCAAAGCAGCAATTCCATCATGAAGAATATTTTCTAATTGATGGGAGGTTTCATCATTCAGTAGGTGCACCACATGAATAATTTTCAAGGAGAAGATCCTTTACTTAACGTTACTCTCATTTTCTAGATTTAGATGCAGTTTTTTTCAATGTTTAAATGGCATAATAATTTACGATTGTTGGAAAAGCAAGCACTCCTCTTTGGATTGATGCTTCTTGATCAATCAAAGGCATTTTTTCGGAAAATAGGAGATATGAAGATGTTTTCCTCTGTAACACCACGGTTTCGGCAAAATGCTAAACATAAAAAAGGAGTGGGGGTTTGGTGAAGTTAATAGAGCGAAAGAATCACGAACCCAACTCTTGAACTTTTGATTGAGATTTGAAATACAGTCAATGATTCGGCAACAGTTTTATTTAACCAAAACAAAGAAAGCCTTTACATCAGGCGTATCTAATATCAATTCAAAAAAGTTATCGATTTCGAAAAAGCAAAATAAGATTTTATCTAATGCAAACTGGTTCTTATAAATTCACTCCGAGATAGGACAAATCTCTTTCATTTTATTCCTGAATCGCAGAGAGAAGCCCTTCTCCCATCATCAGAACTTTTTCACATAGATATATTCAGTTTCATTATGCTAACAAAACACACGACTATTCTCGGCTTTTCACGAAGTTTTTGCATCATGCAGAAAAAATTATGCTGAACCAATGAGAATAGCCTCCATTTCATCTTTCTCTGGTAATTTCATTAGAAATCAAGATTTGATTGCCATTCAGTGCATAAGTCAAAGAAATAATTCGCAAAATATGAAGTCATTCAATAACTCATATGTCGTAATAAATTATTCGAAATAAACCGAAATAAATCAGATTACGCAATGTCCTGTCCAATGACAAAAACTCCTAAAGAAAAGCTCCCCTCAAAATCAAATTATCTGGCTCATGACCTGATTTATGAGTTAATTATATGATTTACTCCAGTTTTCTCGCAAGTTAGCCCATTTAAAGTCATTTTTTTCACATTAATAATATCAACGGGAAACCAAACAAAAGCCAACCGAAAACACCCAAATTCTGCCCAGTTAAGGCTATATCGAGACCAATTACCCTCTCTTTGGCTCCAAATTAGAGAGTGGGTGCAAAGTTAGTTTTAAATCCAAATCGAAAATTCTGTATAACCTGATCTTCTCAAGCGAAGACCGGCCACCTCTATGCCTATTATAGCAGTTCTGAAGTATTTTGATGACTTCTACGAGATGGTTCTTTGAATTGATATTCTAGATAGTTCTTCGCAGAGGAAAAAAATCAAGAGCTACAGTATAAATTCTACGTATTTGAGAAGCTAAGAGCCGCTTTGTAAAGGAAACTTATAAATACTAGCTTCGAAGCGCATTAAAAACGTATCATTAACGGGAGGTTAGACATTGGCTGAATATTTCTAAATTAAGCTAAAGCAGATACTCGAATTAGAATTTGAGGAGGTTTATAAGCCTGAAATTTGTTTTCACACGTAAATTTATTTTTTGAAAATTAGGAATCTCTCCCAAAACATTTTGGTTCTTCAAGATATTCCTACTTAGACATGGAAGCATCTACTGATAACGATACGAAATATTTCAGCAATACTATTATTGTTGACCGCCTCCCAGAAGAAAATGCTACGACTTTCAGCCACATCTTCAAGCCTAGCTCCCAAGTCTTTTCCGCTTCTGACTTGAAAGAAGGCGAGGTTCTTTGGAAAGTCCATCACGTGTCTGTCGATCCAGCCAATCGAATCTGGTTCGCTGCAAAAACCTACACAGATCAGATTAAGGTGGGTGATGTCATGAAGGCCTTCGGTATCGCCGAGGCAGTTGAATCTCGAAACCCTAAGTACCAAGTGGGAGACCTTGTCCAAGGAATCTTCGGTTGGACAGAGTACATGATCGCTGAGCCAAAGAAAGCCAGATGCAACCACATCCCACCTGACAGCGTTCCTCCAAGCTACTTCTTGAGTATCATGGGCGTCAATGGATTGACCGCCTACTTCGGACTCAAGGAAGTCGGAAAACCAAAGAAAGGAGACGTTGTTGTTGTATCGTCTGCTGCTGGTGCTACCGGAAGCATCGTTTGCGTCTTAGCAAAGATCTGGGGATGCAGAGTCATCGGTATCGCTGGAGGCAAGGAGAAATGCGATTTCGTTAAGAAAGAGCTTCAAGTTGATGAATGCATCGACTACAGAAACGTCGAAAGTCTTGAAAAAGAATTAGCTAAGGTCTGTCCTGAAGGCATTGACGTCTATTATGATAACGCTGGAGAGACGGTCTTGGATGCCGTTTTGGCGAATATCCGTGAAGGTGCAAGGATCGTCCTTTGTGGAGCGACGAGTACCTATACGAACTTCAAAGGTCCAAGAGGGCTGAACATGGTGGGTAGAATAATCACTAAGAAAGCTAAAATGGAAGGATTTGTCCTCTACCGCTTCAAGAAGCGCTTCACTGATGGAATGTTTGAGTTGTTGGAATATGTCACTGAAAAACAACTCTTTGCGGTTGAGACGCATTACAAAGGCCTTGATAAGGCTCCTCAGGCGTTGGATAAGTTGCTCAAGGGTGAGAACATCGGCAAATTGATTATCGATATTTCCGATGGATTCCAAACACCAAAATTATAAAATCAATTTGCAAGGCAAAAGAACAAAAAATTGATATATCGTGATTTTAAAAAATAGGAAGTAAGAATCTTTGAAATTGTAAGTAGGGAATCAGTAGCTATTCGAAATCTTCGTTGATAAAATTCATTATTTCACATGTTTTACATTTAATCTAAAGACGAAAAATTGGGCATATCCCAAACTAAAAACTGTGAAAAAATGAATTCAATAATGAAAACTAATGCTTTTCTGGTAGTAAAGTAAGTAAAGTAAGGTAAGTAAGGTTCCATTGCTTTTGAAAGAGTTAAAGTTAGAATTGGGAGCGTTTGTTCTCATGTTATGTGAAATTACTGATAAAGATTTTTATTGTTAAGAAGAACGTACGACATCCTCTTCGCCACGACTATGAGCAAGATATTTCTTAATGATGGCCTAGCAATAGAAATATTTATTTGAGATATTCTTAGACTCGAATTAGAAAACGACAAACGAATATAAAGTCCAACCAAAAAGGTTCCATAGTGAGTGCTCTGGAGGTTCAGCAGTGTTCTGTGGGGGAATAAAACAAACAATCTACATGTGTCTGTACTACAACGAATCCTTACAGACCATGTTTTTTTTTGTTATACGAAAATTGTGTAGCTTCTCTGCAAACAAAACAATTTTTTCGAGCATAGCGAAAACTTTGAAATACGAAGAATGTCTCAAAAGTCCAAGTATTTACAAAACTGCTTCGCAGTAATAACAATGCTCGTAAAGTATGGTTTTCTGGACTGCAACTGAGATTTTCCAGCTCTATTGTTCCCGTGTCTGTGTACTAAAGCAAATTATTGAAGTATATATTGGTTCGATTTTTCAATATGTAATGTAATAAATTTCTTTCTATATCACTTTTTTACTGATTCTGGCTGAAAATTTAACAAATTTAGGCAAAGTTTTTAACATCTCGAAGAATAATTCAAAGAAAAGTTGTTGTATTTCTCTCTGAATTTTATCTAGTTTCTTTAGTATCTTCTTGAGCTGTTCCTTCGAGTCAATCTGATATCAGCGTCTTACTTCCCACTTTCGAGGAACTTGTCAATTCCTTTGTTATGTTCAGCCATTTCTTCGAAGTAGCCATTCAGAGTAGATAATTTTTCTAACGGCTCAATTTGTGATTTGGAGTATTCTTCAATATTTTTCAGCTTCTTCATATCTTCCAGAGAATCAACCAAATTCAATGCAATACCTTTATGTCTGAATCTTTCCAAACAGCCCACTCTGTGCAAGTAGCATTAATAATCAATAGACCTTGTTCTTGTCTGTGGGTCGTATTTCATAGGAATATCCGCATTGATCACAAATCTAACTGATTTGTTATCAATACCTCTGGAGAGGAGATTGGTCTTAATCAGCAGTTTGAGATCACTTCTCAAGAACAATTTGATAGCCTTATCTCTCTCTGCGTTATCGAGATCCGCATGCAACACATAGCATTTGAAATCTTCGTCATTCAAAGATTTGTGCACTTTGTTTGCTTCGTCGGTTCTGTTTACGAATATGAGAATTTGGCCTTCGAATCCGATGTTCTTGGGTAGCTTGATCAGGAAATCGGTCTTTTGTCCGAGATCTGTCTCGAAGTAAAGTTGCCGGACGTTAGCAAGGTTGAATTTCTCTTGAGGAATTTCGATTTTCCCGGCCTGCTTGTTGGTAATACTGTCTACAATAAAATATTTTATTTCTATTCATTCGACTTGTTCAGATTTACCTTCAGATTTTTGTGGTTGGACCTCACCTACTTTTCCTTCTTCTTGGTCTTCATAGTCTTTCAAGTTCTTTAGCGGGACTTGACGTAAATTAACACTGGGAGCAGCTTTCTCCATTTGAACTGGATATACATAGGTCGTTGAAATAAACGTCGAGTCAATAATTTCCGAGCAATAGTAGTGCAATAAGCGTTAGTTCTACCAACAAGATTGCAATTATCGTGAAAAGTGAATTCAATTAACATCTCTACCTCTCACCATAGATGAAATTTTCCGATTTGCTTATCCGAAACTAGGAAAATGATTTCACACTGCTGCTACACACACCAAATAGATCTTCACATCCATGAAATCAAGCAACTGACTACGTGATAAAAAGCTCTTTTCTTCAATATAAGTAATTTTCAAAGCTATCTATCAACCTAAGGTCGGGGACACTATCTACAATACCATTCGTTATTTAGATTTTGTATAACTCAAAGTCATGACCGAATTTGTTTCTTTAATTTGAGTATATAAGAGCCTCAAGAAACTATGTAGGATACTCAAATGAAAATTGTGGCTGATCAACTGGCAGTCTCATACGAGAAAGCATTGATATCTGGAATCTAAAAGCAAAAAAAATTATATGTCTATCGTAAAAACGACTTCCATCGATTAAACAGACCTTCAAGGTCCTCGACTCTCTTTTTACAGTCACCACATGAACGGGAAGTTGAAATAAATCCCATATTAAACAGGCAAAATCCTTCATCAACTGGATTTGCATTAATCAGCATCCACCAATAATCTGGTGAATCCCACTCTTCTCCATAATCAAAGTCAAGGTTTTTAATTCCAAACATCCAACATTTTCCAGACTTACCCACTCTGTGTGTATTTATTGTCGTTTTCCGATCAATTATCTCCTTCTCGATTTGAATCATTTCAGGAGTACGTTCGGGCTTGCGGTCAGGAACTGACAACTTTTTCGCAGCTTCTTTGGTTTCTTCGTCATCTTCCCCGAGTATTTGTGTAATAGTTTGCTGAATTAGACTCGAATTATCAATCTGAGCGCCATTGAAATGATCTTTTTCCGGATTAGACCCTTTCAAACGCTCATTTTCTTGCCGAAGTTTCTCGTTTTCCAGTTTCAGAAGCCGGTTCTCTTCTCTCAACGCGAGGAGCTCCATCCTTTCGCTATCACTGATCGGAAGATCGCTTTCCATTTTATTTATGAATAGAATCCTTTTGTTAATTAATTCTGATTCAACTCCAATTCTGATTTCAGTAACATCCCTAATTGAAACAATAAGAGAATCGTTTCAATTGATTGTATTATCACTTTACGAAGGTGACTACATAAAACCTGTAGAATTTATCGCTTATAGTCGCTTATAGAATGAATTGATGGTTCAACTACTACACTATAAAAGCACAATAGATGAAATCTGCACATATAATTATTCTCATACACGAATATCATAAGGAACTAGGTATAAATTATCGTCATAGCATTTGTCAGCCTTGATAATCAACTATTACGAATAATTATTTCGCTCCATTTGCAAGGGTAGTAAAAGCTTTATAATAAGAAGCTAACTGTTCTCTGCTGGCTTCACGAGAATGATCAGGACTTAGCTGGTTCTCTTTATCATTATTTCTATGATAGTACCTCACCCCAAGGGTAGAGATCCGATTTTTGCTTCCAAATCTCCTTTTGCTAATCGTATTCCTTCTCGGAGGGGATGCTGAGTCAAGGAGAATAGACTGACTTGTTGCAGATAACAATGGCTGGTCTAGCACCTGAGAATTTGCCTGGGTTTCAGGAAGAGTTATAGGGCATTCGGAGGCCATAGGGTCGAGCAGCGAAGGGAAACTCGCTTCAGGAGGAGAGACAAGCTTCACCTTAAAGCAATGCAAAATTAGTAAAGTTAATCCCCCAGCAGCATATAACCCAATCGTCGTGTAGTATAAGATGAATGTGATGAAATTCAAGAGAATAACCTCATCACCAGAGGAATTGTTTGGTAATACCCTGACGAAAAAGGCCAACAATAAGCCCAAGGCTAGATTCGTTATTCCCTTCAATAACATCCGGGTCAAATACGGTTCGTTTATAAAAGCCACTTTACTGATTAACAGCGAAGATATAACAGCTGTCGTTATCACAGCCCAGTTTATGATACACCGACGAGAGAAGACAAGCGAATCGCTGAGACTTGTATTTATTGTCTGCGATACTGCAAGAGCAAACGCTGAAACATGTCCGAGGAAAACCAACAAATTGCAGAAGACACTCACAATTTTGAGAGTACATGTGTTTCGGATCACATATTCCTCCGACGCAATTCGATGGTCCTCTTCGTGGTTTAGCTCGACCGCAGAAGCGTGGGTCTTGATATAATTTACAACTCTCAGAACACCCGCAATCCAAAAAGAAATAGCCGCTGAGAATGCCAGTATACTTACAACAACCAAGCTCTGAGCTTCAATATCATTCAAAAAAGCTTTCGCTTTACTCGCTTCGTTCTTTAGCAAGAACACGATTTGTCCGCTGACTAACACATTGAGAATTTTTTGCCAAGAATTGCCAAATCGGACGACTGGGCGTTCTTCTCGAGCAAAGAAAGTTTCTCGAGGGTCGTAATGCCAGTAGGCAAGAAAGAGAGTGATGGTCAGTCCAAAGAATCCGTAAGTAGGACCCGTTCCAGCATATGTAATAAAGCCAAGCCAGGATATGCCGAACATCATGCAAACCAACTGCGCCAATCTCTCTGTAAAGATGATTCCTAACCCCAGATTTTCAGGCAAATAATCTCTTTCTGCTCGTTCGCTTAGATCCTCAACTGGTTCGCTAGCCCGCAAGTTCTTTAGCGCGATTAGTTCCACAAAGGCCGCGATCCATAAGATCACTGCGATGAATAAACCAGCTAACTCCATGTTTTCCAAGTTCACGAAATTGATGCTATATAGTAACCCAATGACCAGATACGAGCACATCAGTTTATATAACACAATTCCATAGACAGTCCTGTAGAGAGACAGTGCTGATAAGTCCAATTGGCATGCTTTTAGTTCCAAATACCAGTAAGGGAGTAATATAAGTATTAGAAGGAATGACCCGGTTGTTGCGATGTTTTTTGAAGCACTTTTCGTGAGCAAGACAGGCAGAACCAAGGCGTAGATGGTCAGGGAGAAGTAGCAGAGCAGAGAGAGCACGCGTAATATGCATTGAAGCCTATGAAAATCCGTAATGACAGAGAAAGATAGCTCTGCACTAAAAAATCTCGCGATTTCTTGCCTGATTACGCTCAGTTGGCCCAATAAAAATGAGAGAACCATTAAGGAATTCGAGAAGCCCGCTGCCATGGAAGCGGCTTCAGAGCTGAGAAAGACAGCCAGGTTGAGAGTGCAGAGAATATAGAGCATTGCGGATATTTCTTTACCATGAGCTGTTCCAAAGAACTTCCAGCGAGCGGACAGTTCTTTCTTGATGTAGCAGACGCGCCAGAAGAAGAGAGATACCAGACTGAGGATGACTGTGGCTGTGATTGCAAATGGTGACTGATCGAAGACCAGATTAAGGATAAAAGAAGTAAATAGTCCGAGAAGTCCAAGACAGTTGAGGTATTTTCGGCTACATGCCGTGATTTCTATTCTATCGTGTTTCTCTTCGTCGTCGTTCATTGGAAGAGGAGGGAGAAAATCGTGTTCAGGAAAGGTGTTTCTTCAGGATACTGATTTTACAGGTTATTTTATTCTTAGATTTTTTGATTTGAGATCTAGAAAATGAGTTGGATCAACGGTTATTCAGTAAATCTTTGTCGCGGAATATTGGAAGCGCGCATCAATTCTATTTAAATATGAGTTTTTTTCAGCGAAGATAACGAAGATTTACTGACTAATGAGATAAAACCTCATTTAACGAGAAATAAACATAAAAGTCAAGTTATTCAGCTGTTGCCAACCAATTCTTTCGGGTTCCTATCGATTATTGCCATTTCACAAAAGAATCACTTCATCATCGGCAAGGTCATCTAGCAGAGACGAGTACACAAAAATGTATAACAACAGATAGGCTTGCAACTACAACCATTTTCAATCATTCAATTATAGGCAAAGGTTACTCACTTGACTCAAAGAGAGAACCAAAAGGTTATCAAAAATTTCTGTGCGCAATGACTAATGGCTAAATTAGATTCTTAACAGTGGTCTCGCTCAATATCATTTGATTATTATAATATACATGAGAGTAGTCACATTCCAAAATGATTTTCTGATTGAATATGCGTCTCACTATTTAAATCAAAGATTTCACATCCTATTAAATATCTTACAAATGAAAAAGTTGTTCCGATTCGTTTTCTGCTGGTTTTTCCTACCAGTACTTCTTTCAGTCATCATCTTCCTCTCGATCGTCATCCTGCCACCTAGGACAGAGGGACTGATCGCTCATAGCCGACCTGGCATTGGAAATATCACGATTTACCGTGATAATTTTTCAATTCCACATATCTATGCAGCAAATAAAAAAGATGCTCTCTATGGCACCGGCTGGGTCCACGCTCAGGACCGCCTCTGGAACATGGACATAAAACGAAGAATGATCAAAGGACGCGTCTCAGAGATCGGCGGACCAAACACATTGTCCCTCGATCGATTCATGAGGACGGTTGGAATTCACCGAGCTGGCGTCGAAAGCGCTAGCGCTCTTCCTCAGGACCTCAGAGAACTAGCACAAGCTTACGCTGATGGAATCAACGATTATGTTCACAGCATCACCTTCCTTCCTCTGGAGTTCTATCTCACAGGCGCTCGTTGGGAGCCCTGGACAGTTGAAGACTGCTTTGCGCAATTCAAGCTCTTGATGTTTGGACTAGGACCCGCTTGGGTCGCTCAAATGCAGCGACAACTCGTCGCGGATCACGCGGGCCGTCAACAAGCAAGCGAATGGCTTTCGACTGCAAACGTATATGACGAAACCCTTATCATCAAAGACGATGAACTGAAGCTACTTAACTTATACGATGAGAAGCTGTTAGAACGAGTTAACAATAAGACAGCTGATGGAACTGTTCGTGCTGAAATCAAAAAAAAATATGCGATTGACCCAGATTTCTTCAAGGTGTTAAGCGACTCCAGCGAATTAGACTCTCTGATCAAGCGAGAAATAGCCCCATTAGCGTTTGGTGGTGCGACCCTGGGAAGCAACAATTGGGTTGTTTCAGGTAACCACACGGCGACAGGGAAACCTTACCTCGCCAACGATCCTCATTTAGGAACGGGCATGCCTTCAATTTGGTACAATATCGAGTTGGTTATTGGAGAAAAAGAAAAAAATTGGTTCAATGGCGTCGGGATGGCAGGCATCCCGTTTGTTGTCCTTGGCCGGAGCGATTATCTTGCTTTTGGAGTGACCACACTGGTCCAAGACACAACAGATCTCTTTGAAGAAACGCTGAATAAGGACGGCACTCACTATTATTACGAAGGAAAATGGTACCCGCTAAAGTTTATTAAAGAAGTGATCAAGGTGAAAGGCCTGCCAGATGTCGAAGAGACTATCAGGATTACTCGCCACGGGCCAATTCTGCCTCAATTCACGTATAAGGAAGTTCCATTAGCAAGATTCGGGCTGGAAAACCAAGTTGTTTACTCTCACGCTTGGGTAGGAAGATTGCGAAATGACACAACTTTCGAGGGAATGAGACGCTTATTGGATTGCAAGGATCTCAATTCAGCCATCGAAGCCATGAAGCTCGTTCCGATAAATCAGAATGCCGTTATCGCAACCAAAGACAACCACATAGCTTACGTTGGCATGGGAAGATTCATCAAACGCGCTCATTTCGAAAACAACCCTTTCGTGAAGAACGGCAGCTCTGCTTACGACGAATGGATTGGCATCACAGGTCCCGAGGATGTCGTCGTCTTGATCGACCCTCCAAAGGGGTACATCGTCTCCGCAAACAACCGAGTGGCGAGCTCAGCGATTAAGTTCGGCACAACTCAATACCATTACTCCACAGCAAGGGCGTTCAGAATCGAAGAGCTTATCAAGGAGAAAATCGCCTCTGGCAAGAAAATCACCATGGATGACATGAAAGCCATCCAGTTGGACGTAGTCGACGCGTTTGCTCGCGAAGAGTTCCCTGGGCTGCTCAAAATCGCTGACGCTTACAAAACTAAATTCAAAGGCATCAATACTACTAAAGTTGACGAGGCGCTTCAGCTAGCCAAAGGCTGGAACGGGTCAATGGACGAAAATAGCGTCGGAGCGTTAATCTTCGGGGTTTGGGAGGCCACGTACTACTCAAGACTCTTCCAACAGTATAATATTTCAAAAGACAACAGGTTAGGACTTGCCAATGGATATTGGATGGAGCAGCATCACTTTGCTAGCTGGAGGAAGTGGAATAAGAATCCTGAAGACGATTCTCATTTAGACTACTGCATTGAGCTGTCCCTTGAGGCAGAAGCCCCGAAACCAGCCTGCATTTACCAGATAGTGAAGGCGTTTGAGGAAACAACAGATGTGATTAGATCGAAGCTGGGCTCGGATAAATCACAGTGGAAATGGGGATTATTACATCCGATAGAATATCCACACGCGCCGATGAGTATGACTCCGCTGAAGTTTTGGTTCCATCGTGCATATCCAGGTTTCGGAAACAAGAGAACCGTGAATGTCGCGATATATTTCCTGGAAAATGGATTCTCAGGGACCTACACAGCGAATTATCGACTGATCGCCAATATGGATGACTCGAGGGAGAGTTACTATACAATCGATTCAGGCATCAGCGGAAACTCGTTCTCGAAACATTACGATGACCAGCAAAAACTGCATCAAAAAGGCGAATATGTAAGGATGACTTTTGGCCCTGAGTCCTTTGGACAATATGCTGAAAAACTCGAACTGCATCCGAAGAAATAAAAGGCGGTAGTAGTCTTAGTAAAAGTAAAGAGAGGAAATAATTTCTAACAAATGATTTCGTAAAAAACAGCATTTCTTGTGCATCCTATATTAACATTCAATTCAAGGAAACGAACAAAAATCATTGCATTTGAAATGCAGAATTAAATTCTCTCTTTAATTTTGAGCTTATTAAACAATTGAAATCGCTTCAGCTATTGGTATGTGATATCGCCTCCAGACTCTTATACTCAAACAAGCTCGGTCATTAAAGTTTTCAAGGAATAGGCCTCTATTGGAGACAACATATTCATTTTTTCCAAATTAAACTCTATTCATTTTGAAAATATTCATCACTATTCTACCATGCTCGCTAGCTAGCTGCTATGCTATTTTATCATTGGTTATATAACATCTTACCCCATGAATTAATCTTCTACTCTTTTTGATAAAAACAAGCTACTAAATTTATTCAGACCAATACTAATTACATACATACTATGATATTCGAGATGCCGGTTTAAAACATCCCATCATTCGACATAAAGCTGATCTCTTGATGCTTTGGTCCCTTTCCATCATCACCGCCAAAAGCGAGGAAACTAATATCTTCCTCGTTCAAAACCTTGTCAACTGACTGTCTCGTTGGGTTTTCAATCTTCTCAGGAGGTTTCCCAATAGCAGAAATATTCAAATCGAGCGGAGCTCGATGAATCGGAGAACACTCCTCAACTTTCTTGTGTTGTTGCGCTCTCTTCTTAGCCGCGGACTTCAAGTCATGAGCATTGATTTTATTCTTCTGCTTATTCGGAGAGATATAATCTAATGGGTTACTTAAGCTTCTAGCGAGTTTCACCACCTGCTTGGCAGGAGCGTTAGTGCCTCGAGGGTCCATACTCATGAGGATCTGTCTCGTAAAGGCAGATTTCGCGAGGTTAGCGTTCAGATACAAATCCTTTGCGAGGTTCAACAGATAAATTTTGCATTCCTCTTTCGTCATCTTATGCCTTGGACTTTCCTTATCCTCCTCATCGGGCTCATTAGCAGGGCGACTTTGAGTGTTCTTCTTATGTAGAGGCAGTGCCACCTGCGCATTTTTGTGCTCGTTGCCTTCCTCTTCGAGAATACTGATGTTCACTTGATGATCGGTTTCCTCAGCCACAGAGATTAGGGGTTTCGCGTGTTTGTTTGTAATCGGAATTGGAGCGTTTAATCCAGAGATGAAGTTTTCGCTTGTTTTTTTCATGCTGAGCAGCTTAGCGACGTCAGCCTGCGAGCTCAAGCTCTTCGTGGGCTGATGCCGCTTGGTCACCATCTCCATGTATTTTTCGTAGTATTCCCTGTAGAACTCCAGCTGATAGTGCATTTTCTGAGCCTTCTCGGCGTAGCGTTTATTGCTTTTGATGAGAGTCTCGTTCTGAGCGCTCAAAGTCGTAGTTTGTCTCTGCAGTTTGCTGATTTCCTCGTTGAGCAGGTTATTATTGATAATTTCTCTCGCGAGTATTTTCTTAGTGTTGTCTAATTCTCTTTGAAGCCTATAATGTGGCGTTTAATGGTTGGGGCAAGAAAGAGGCCTTACGTTAGGAGTTTCTCTTGCATTAACGGGTTCCCGTAGGTCGGAACAGCAGGTTTGAAATTATTCATATTCAAACCCTTTTCCTTTTCCTTATTAACGATCATTTCTTGGAACTTCTTCGCTGGCCCAAGATTCAAGGCTGGCACCAAGCCTTTTTTAGGGGCTGGTGGCTTTTTGGTCACTTTTTCAGGGAGAGTGTAAAAGATATCAGATTGATCTCCTTCGTTATCTCCTTCTCCAGCGTATCCTCCTCCTCCTAATTACAAGGAATAGAGTTTTAGTAGCGTCAACAGTTCAGTCAAACATACCTGTGTTCCCATCAAAAGACATATTCGTGTGTGAAGAGGTGATCTTCCTCACAGACAGTCGCCCTGCCGCTGGCAGGGCGAGTGCGGCTTCAAGCTTTCTAATCTCATTCATAAGGTTCTTGGACAAATTAGCTTCATTTTCAAGAAAATATCATACCATATTGTTAGAAGCTAACTCTTGCTTTTCCGCTTGTGTTTTATTCAATTCTTTCGATAACTTTGCTAACATTTTATTTAAGGCGTCTATTTCCTCATGAAGTCGTAGGGACTGCTCGCTAGGAGATATCACTTCCCGGTATTTGATTGCTACATCAGCACCATCGGGTATCGGCTTGATTTTTTCGAGCTCCTGAATAGTATATTCCTTGTCCTGGACCAGTTTCTTCAGCTCGTAGATTTTCTCCTCCAGTTCCATAAACACCTCGTTTTCATGTCGCTGGGCTTCCTCGCAGATTTGCTCAGAGATAAGCGCCTATAGTAATACATTAGATCTGAGGAAACAACCTGGGAAGTATCTACTCTGCTCTCTGCCATTTCGCGTTCTTTTCGTAGTCGCTGCGCCGTGGTCAACAGCAGCGTGTTTTCTTGGTTCAAATGCTCGATTACCTGCTGTAGGTTGGCAATATTGGCTTTTTCTGCGACTGTAGACGCTTCATTGGTGAAGGCGCCGGTGGAGATTGTGTCGTTGTGCCCGTAGCGAGATTTACTTTTGGTGTGAGGTGAATTATCGGCGGGTGAGACGGCAATTTTGAGGGCTTCTTTGTTAAGTTTGACGACATTCTCAAGATCGTGGATATATTCCTGGAGCTGACGGATCTCTTGGTGCAGAAAGGCCATTTTAGTAGTCTGCTTTGAGTATTGGAACTCAACAGGCTCAGTTTGCAGTATCAAATCACCCATACCAATAGGAAAAAATGCTGTGTTTCTCGATTATTAATTACTAATAACTTTTTTTTTTTTCGGATTAAAAAGAACAACGAATACGCTTGCATTCGAGATTTTCTGAACGCATTTTTTTAATGTTTTAAAGATCTTTAAGTGAACCCGTGCATGCAAACCTAGAAAAAGTTTCTGGGAAAAGCTCGAAATAGCAAACAAATTCGAAGAATTGGCAACAAAATTGGAGATTAACACAGAATGACAGTAAAACATGATATGCAGACTCGATCGAAGTGAGATAAATTATTGAAAAATGTTCATGAATCGTCATGCTTTATGTTTTGAAGTTGAATGAAACAGCTATGAAGCTTCTCGAGTACTGTGGAATGTGTTCACTGCATGAAAACTTTGTTGAGAAAAATTAGACAGGAGGAATTTTACACCAACTAAGACCATTGAATGTACGCTTCATAGTAGGCATATTATTATTGAGGACCCGATATCTCTATAAAGAAACGTGTAGCAAATATACAGCAAGATGTGTTTACATCCTATTTTCTGTTACACATTATTTGTTTGTGACTTTCTCAAGCAACTGTGTTTCCATTCTCAATCGGGTTCTCTTGACCAAGGAAAAGATTTCGCTTTGACCTGTTAGAGAGTGATTATTCTTTAGCATTGAGCTTGATGTGGTCTATATTTAATTCTGATATTTGTGCTTCAATCTTTTGATTTGCTTTTGGTTTTCATCTGGCAAATTGTGATTCATAGGATTTCTCAAAAAGAATGAATGATTCATCTTTTTCAAAGTTTGAGTTATTCATTTCCTTAGTACTTAGACTTATAACAGTTCTTTTTTAATGGAGAAATCCAGAAGATCAGAGCAGCCTGAGCGACAATAGTGTTTTAATAGTGTTTGCTTTGGAATTGGCGACCTTATCAATTTCTAGTCCCCAGAAGATAGATACTGACTAAAGAGATCTATTGGGAGATTTTCAAGTGTGTGAATTGAATTCAAACAAGCACTGTGACGATTTAGCTTGTAAACTGAATTCATCACAATTAGAACAAATACCTATGACAAGAACACAACCTATAGCATGACAGTATGCTACGCAACCCCGGGACAAGCGTAAACTCATTGCTGGATGGTATTTCGAGCCCCATTTTGTCGAGAATTTATTCAGAAAGCGAAAAAATCATTTTGAAACCTGAAATGAGTTGCTCTCGTGCATAACCCCGAAGTCTCTCACGTCATGCAGCCCACTTCTATTTTCTCTGAGAAGATTTCCTCAATAACAAGACAAATCTCTCGCAATAGATCATCTCCCATCATCCATTGGCGATGTATATATGTATGTCAAGCTTTAGGTCCTTTCTCTGTGATTATCTTAAGATTGCATGAAGCTAAACGATCATGATAAAGCTTTTATAAACTAAGAATATTTTTTTTTCATAATATTAAGCCCCGTGCCCATTCTTGTTACATTTTCGAGGGGATACTGCATATAGCGCTCGTAAAACTCTCGCTTTAATATTTTGAATTGGATTTAATTACAGAAAGTTCTTTGCTTATTAGATCGTGCTGAAGTAGTTTAAAGACTGCTTCTTTAGTTCTGAATAAAACACACTATCAACTTTTTTACTCAAAGCAAAAAAAAAGAAACAATATGTCGGAGCATGTAGACCAATCCGTCGTCCTAGCAAACTACGCATCATCTGCCCTCTCAGCCGCTGGCTCGCTGTTCATCATCATCTGCTTTTTGTGCAGCAAAAAGATCAGAGAGATCTACCACATAAGAATAGTCTTCAGCATCGGCGTTGCCAATTTGCTCTTCACGCTCTCTGGAGCGGGCGAACTCATCCCAGGCATCCTTGAAAACGACGGACAAAACCCTATCTGCAAAGCCTTTGGCTTCGTCAGACAATTTTTCTCAGTCGCTTCAGTATTATTAACAGCCGTGTTTGCCCTCATGGTGCTTCTATGGTCTTCCTCTAAGCTCTCAAACATCAGAAAATACGAGGCGATTTCAATGACTCTAGTCGGAGTCATTTCCTTGGCAACCTCATTGTATATCCTTCTGGCGGATAAACTCGGGTATTCGACTCTCATCTGCTGGATACGCAACGACCTTCCTGAGAAGGAGACGTTTATCCTATTCTTCGTCGAGTTTTATGGCATTTTTTTCCTTGTCTTATTGATGAATTTCTATTGCTTTATCCAAACAATCCGAAAGAAACGCTCCAACATGAACAACTGGCAGGCTTTTCAGCTCCTACTCTTTCCCGGTGTACTCCTCTTCTGCTTCCTCGGAGCCTTAGTCGACAGGATTGTCCTCGCGAGAGATCAGAAGAGTCCTCGATGGCTTCAAGTCTGGCATATAATCGGCGCACAGCTTTTTGGGTTGTGTAATGCGTTAATCTACGGGTTTAGCAGAAATATTAGAATAATCGTGAAAGAAAGCTTCAGCAATTGCTGTCTATGCAGAAAGAAACCAAAACAGAGCATGACCTCGACGATGATCACCAAGCCGCTCATCTCGCCGGCAGATGATTCAAGCAGTAGCTCGGAGCAGCTCAATATCTCTGAAATAATAGCTAAATGATCAGTTTTTAAAGTAATTCAAATCATTTTAATCCCTCGCTAAGGCCTCTCTTTCGAGGCTGTTGTTTAAGGAATATCCTGTGCCTCTCTCATCATTCGGGGTCCTGTTATCTTTATTTAAACTGGTTAGATTGCATTGTCATTTGTAATTCATATTTGAGGTTGACTCTTGTGCTCAACAAACCTTAATTTATTAATAAAATAAACCCTTGCAAAATGAATTCACATGAATCGTCGCTAGCTGAAGATGTTGCTCAATTGCTCCAGATCATCGAAGAGCGAGAGAACCACATGACTAGAGTTCTCGCCGTTTTTTCAAAGCTAGGCAGCAAAGAAACCGCGTCCAGTTCTGCTGAGAGCAAAATCATCTCAGAAGTCGTGCCGGCAGAGGCAGAGAGAATCAGCAAAGAAGACGCTATTCTAGCCAGGTGCTCGAAGCTGAATACATCAAACCCTGACGAACATAGGTAATTTGTGTATACCTAAATAAAACTAACGATTGGCAAAGAATCGCAAGAAGTTTCATTGAGAAGGTGAATGAGATTTACTCCTCCATTGAGAAAAACTACGAAAACGAGAACTACGAAGCCATCGGAAGGGATGCTTATCGTTCCTGTCACTCAATGCTGGAGACGTTAAAGACTATTTCATCAAGGATAAACGTCGAATTTGAAACGATTTTGTTGTCGGTGATTCGTCAGGCGCGTTCGAGGTTGGATAAGGAGGTCAGCAGGCTCAAAAATTATGTTTTTGATGCAAAAGCTGAGAACGTTTTTGTGAAGGAGGACAGGAAAAGAGGCGCTGGAAAGGTTAAGCCGATAAAGACATTCGGCTGGAATTTGCATCAAAGGAGTAGTTCTTTGGATGCTAATGAGGTCAAAAAGAGGTTTGAGGTTATTGGAGGCAAAGGGAAACAGTCGCCGCGGCAAGTATCTCCTAAAAAATTGGAAGAAAGCACAACAGCGTTACCTTCAGTGCGGACGCCGAGAGATTTTGTGTCACAGAACCAAGTATATGCTGAATTCAGTAAGAATCTCAGGTATGCCGCAACGCCAGAGCCTCTGACCGAAAGAGACCGTGTAACCGAGTACTATGAGGACATGAGTCGGATGATCAAGGAAACGCATGGAGTACCTACTGAGAGCGTTTATATGCTTATCCGAAGAAAAGACACCAGGATTCGTCCGAAGTACGACTCGATGAAACTAATTGATAAATATATGAAGAGAATCGAAAACGTGATACACCGCTCGAACAGAACCAACGCAATTTTAAGCTTTCTTCAATCGAAATCGCAAGTAGCAAATGAGCAAGGTTCTCCAAAAGCCTTGGATACAAAGAGAACCCCTCGAATGAAGAAAGAAAAGTTATCTTTAGGGAGATTAGAAGATTTTCATCAGTTGAAGAATGCTCGCGGTGGAAATAAGATCTCATTAGGCCCTTTGCTCTCTGAAGAAACGCTTGATTCAAGTCCAAAGGAAAAACCGAAAAAAATGCTGGTTTCACCCACGAGCTTTCTGACAGCATCGGGTTCTCATCACGAGAATCAATTGGTGCTAAAAGCACTAGATCCAACAGCTGCTAGCTCGATAGATGGGGTTCAAAATGGCGTTAGTAGTAATATACTCTCCCCGAAACAGTTTAGGTTGCCTTTAATACAGCTGCCCCCGATGAAAAAGTATAATTTCCATTTTGATAGAAAAGACTCTGAGTCTGTGGCGCTCAGATCCAAAAGGAGTGTCGGCGCTTTGACTTTGGAGTCTGAAAGACAAAGGGGAGTCGAAGAAGCGCCTTCGAATATTTTCTCAAAGGTTGGGAATCCAAAACAGAAAAAAGGCCTGATGCAGGGATCTGCTCCTCAAAAGAACTTGTGTTTAGGAGAGAAAATTCAAGGAGAGTCTTCGATTAATAGAAAATTGTTGGAGGAAAAATCATTCAATTCAGATTTTTTGGCTTCGCCCACGAATTTGCTAGAAATTCGCCATTTAAGGAGTAGTAAAGTTTAAAGGCACATATAAAGAGGTTTAGTGATATATCTATTCTTGTAAAAAAGATTTTATATTATTATTAAGGCGAGATATGCTGTAATCCAACATAATAAAATATCCCACCATAAAGTTTATTTCATTGTGAATACAGTGGCCAAATTGAAAATAAGTCATTGAATGCGATCTTTTAGCCTTAGTAAGACAGAATTTAACCTAGGTAAACCACTTAGCAGTGATGTGAGTTGATTATTAAAAGCAACAAATCAGAACTGACGACTAGGGACAATGAAGCAACGAGAAAAACATTTCCTTCTCACTTATGAATGAAAAACCTTATCATTTGTAAGTTAATTTCTGGTTAGTTATATTTCTTCTTTAGCAGATCTTTCAACTCTTGAGTCGCAGGGTTTGCAACATCGTAATCCTGTTTTAAACACAGCTATTATTGAAACTACAGCTTTTTCAACATTACCATTTCGAATTCATTCTTAATATCCTCAAATTTTGTTTCAGAAAATCGAGGCTTGATTTTTCCAAAAAGGAGTTGGTTTATATACGGGGTTGGAAAATAGGCGTTGATTGCAGCAATAGCGAAGCAGACTATCGCCGGGGTCGAGAATTCACCGTGAAGTAGAAAATCGAAGATTAAATTAGATATCTAGACCAGTAATGTTTAGAATAAGCCTGTATTAAAACGATTACTCCGAAAATCACAACCATAAATTCCATTTGGTTCATCATCTTGAAGGCGATCTGAGACCCAACAGACCTTCCCATTGAAGATCTTCTTGTAAGCACATACTATTAAAATTTACTAATTTATCACAGGCTATGTTAAGCTACCCTGTCGCAAAGCATATCGATGCAGCCTCCAAGAAACGCCCAACAGAGTCCGAGAGGGAAAAGTGGGGCATAGAAAGCCGCCATATAGATATTTCTGAGCATGGCTCCATAGCGTTTTGCAAAATCGAAGGGGGGATCTTCAAACAACCTCGAAGTGAATTAAGGGGGTGGGAGCGAATAAAAATAATACAAATTCGCTTGTTTTTGTGTTTTTAAAGAGTCAGTTCCAGCGCGCATATTCTTCTTCCGACGGCGCTGGCGGTATCGGTACTTCCAATCAAACAACTGCATCATGGGTGAGAGAATCGCTTTTGCGAAGAACAAGTAATGCACTGAGGAGACCAACCCGCCTTGACCCCAATAATTATCAAAAATGACAGCAATGGTAAAGGTGGTTAGTGCGGAATTAAAAAATTGAACCTATAAACTAAATTAGGTCAATGAGAGACAAAAATACATACCCAGCAGACTTTTTTTGCGAGCCCGACACTGTGCAACGTCCAAGAAGTGTATTTTTGAAACCTATCTCAGATAACTAACAAGCATTAACTCGATTTACTTGGTGAAGTGACGCATAATTTTTCTCAGAATAGCATTAAGAGCGAGGACGAACAATGAAGAAAGCACAGAAATCACAACGACTTTCACCTTCTCTTGAGTCTTTTTCGCCTCTATAGAAGCAAGTCGCTATTAATTGACTTGATTAGCAGCAGCAGGCTATCGAGAACGAATACCTTTTCTAGCTTAACCACCAAACGAATCCAAAAAAAGATCAACAACAGAAAAACAGTTCCTAAATGCACCAAAGTCCTCCTCAGTGATCTATTCGCCAAGGAAATCCCTTGATGCTCCCAAAAAACATCGCTTGGCTCGTCAGCTTGTTCCGTAATCAGTATATTCTGTTTAAAATTCCACCGCGAGTTTTTCCGAAAGGGTTCGACCATTCTTCTCCAGTATGGTATGTGCCAGTGCTCCAAGAGGTCATACAGTTCTAATTAGGATTATTGAAATTCTTCAAAGGCATTGATGAGTACCTTTTTGAGTGTTCACAGTCACGAAAGCTGTTCCAGTAAAACACTCTGAATGACCTCTCGCAAACTCTTCGCTCAGAGTTCTCTTTTTCAATTCACACTCCCTAATCTGCTCATCTAATAGTTTCGGGTCTATTACATACGGGCGTCCTTTCTGCTTCCGGCTCTCCTCTTTCCGTTTTTTCCGTGTAAGTTTATCTATCATTTTTTCGATTTGGATTTTCTCTTTGACATTATAAGTCAGCACGATCCTCTGGATGTTCAACTCTCTCCCATTAGGCAATCCGTTTGTTTTTAAGAAATCATGAAGCTCTTGGGCGATCTCCTTGCCTTGTCCGAGTGGGATATTTGAAATTTTACATGTGTAGTCAGAAGGCGTGATCCTCTGCGCGTTAATTCTCATCGCCAGCTTTCGCTGAGAAAATCGGAATTTTTGGAAATACAGCATCAGAACAATCACAGTGAGCAAGTTCAGGGTCTGTTGCTTAGCAATGGCATCTGGATTCAATAATTTATTTTGCAGTGACAGCGCGTTTGAAAAATTCCTTATGCAAAACATCGGATCGAGCAACTCTTCCTTCAATATCAGCCGATTGTTTGTCTCAACGCAGAAATCGCCGTTGTAATTCGTATAAAGATTATAAATTCCGCTTACGATGAGGATTAGCAGAAGCACTTTGAGTGTAAATCGTCTGAATTGAAAGAACATCGCGTATCCGGAAGGGAGAAAAGTTAGTTTTTCAAAATTACAGAAGATAGGCAGCCGTTCGTTTCGCTATTTTAGACAGAAAGGTTGAAGTAGTCGAACGTTGGTAAAAAAATACAATTGGAAGACCGCTCATATCGTCTATCTCAACAAACGGAACTCGTGCCGGATCTATTGGTTTAGCAAATCGCGTAGCAAGCTGTAATATATGTGTCAGAGCAAGATCAGTAAGAAAGAATAATGATACACCGTGGTTGAAAGCCATGTCCCAATCTGGTGGAATCCGATTTGGATCATATGGTTCTATGAAAGGGGAACAGCGAATCAGTAGGAAAGAGCAATAAAGGATCTTACTCCGGTGTAACGACGATTGTGCTACAACAGGGAATTTAGATGCTGGTTTTTTCGCGGTAGATTCTGACTCACCAGAATCTGTCGTCATGATAAAATTTATTAATTAGCTACGATATGGTACAACCCAGGCTAATCACTGAAGTCGTAGAAAAATCGAATCAACCAAGTCATTGCAAATTCGAATTGTTTTTGATACTCCATTCAACGAGAGACCACATACTAGCCATTTCAAGACACCGGCCACAATTTTAAATAACGTTGCATCATAAGCATCTATCTATCTTGATAGAGCACCAAAAGGCGATTTACATTGACTTTCTGATGGTACAGTAGATTTGGAGGTATCGATGTTTGTTCAATTGCTAAGTGGGCTTTACTTACCTTCAATTCTTGGAGGGAAAACTCATAATTTGATTAATTAATTGACAAAAGGTGATTAATTTTATCTAATCTTTGGATAAACCAGCTTGTGCAACGGTTTTTATTATAGTCATTTCTTAGATAACAGATTACGAAGTTTGCCTTTTATGTGACTTGATTTTTTCTAATGTTTCTTAGTGTAAATATGCGACAGTAGCCAAAGTTTGTTAGTGATCCAGTATGCTGTGTTTCCAGCTTCTCCAGCAAGGATTTATGATACAACGGGTATAATTAATTTCTGACGACGCAGCTTTGAATCCTATTCTAACAGAATACGAACTTCTTATCAACCGTTAACAGCTTATGCTAATCACTAAAGTAACTGCAGGCGTTTTTAGAGACAGGATACATAGCTGCAAATCGGTATTAACTCGAATTGCCTTTAAATGTCCGTGGGACTACAATTTGCATTAATTTCGAGCAATGAATGACTGGGCTCTCCTATTATGTGATTTCTAGAGGCATTATCAAAAATGAAATACTGTTGGAAAAGAAGCGTCCAACAAATTCGAATTTTTTTCCCCCCATTCCTGGGAAGATACCATTCAAATGAAACTGGCATTTATATGATAATAAAAATTCGAAATTTAAATAGAATGTCCATTTAGGAATTTCTGCCATGATCAGGGAAACCGCCCGAATTGAAACAATCTCTCAGAAATAACGAATCAAGGGAGTAGGTAGTCCAAGGAAAGAAAAATTGCAGAAATTACAAGGAAGAGGAAGAGGAGGAGAACAAATAAACTACCAAAACCCTGAGGAAGACCTTGCAGGGTTTACCGATGATCGAAAAAGGTAAATGACCCCAGCAAATACAAAATCTTGTTTAACCAGACAAAGTCACGAGTCTCATGTTAGCTAAATTTAGAGGAGTGCTATCCGCCTAACAACGCGATGTTAGCTCACTAAACTACTCGATTTTCTTGGTAACCCGAAACAAAAAAGAGGTATTAGGAGACAAATTTGTAGTTCTTCCGTCAGTAGCGAGGTGACAGCAAACCCTACGGCTTAAGATAAGATTTCTTTCGACTCAAGCTTATTAGAATAATCGAAGAAATCCTGAATTATTTCTTCTCTTTAAGCACGTTACAGATTTATAATAAGCTTTTATAGCTTATGTTTGCCTCCATTAATTATTTTAACAGAACAGAATTCATTATTTATCCAACCCTAGTTTAGAAAGCATTTTATATGAATTCCCTTCAGTTACAAATTTTGGAAGTTCATCTTATCAGAAATGAAATTGAAACGGTTCACTACCTTAATCGAAATCAAATATTAGAAAAATCTATTTTGTAGGTGTTCATATAGCAAGCTCAATTCAGTTTCTAAAGATAGTGCACTATCGAAAGATTTCTATGATCTTTGACTTAAGTGGCTTATGTAGTGCATATCTCTTTACACTCATTTCAAATGGTCCACAGAAACAATTTTATGCTCAAATTCTTCATCATCCACAGAGATACATCCTAGATGGCATTCCGCTAATTAGTGGGAAGAAGGTGGGTACACATTAAAAAGTCTCTTTTCTCTCTTAGGGTATTTCAGAACGAATTTGTGGACTTTAACAAACTACCGTGACATCATAATTAATAATTTTATTGCGTGAAATAAGATTGATTAATTTTTTGGGTGAATCCAAATCAAGCTTGGTAATTCAGGCCTATTTTTTTATTTGAAATTTATTTTATTAAATTACTTATCGGAAAAGTGAATCCGAAAACGTTTTCTCCTATTTCTATGAGAATTCAGAAGTCCCTCTGGCTGACTGTTGTATTTGCCTTAGGTAATACCTCACATTAAAGGCTTTTTTATTCAAAAATTTGTGAAAATAGTGAGAATATGCTCAGGAGATACTTGTGATGCACTCCCAGCCTCTTCAGCCACTCCTTATGTGTCAAGTGGTCCTATTAGTATTGGATGTGGCACAGGTTTGGACCCGACACCAAAAGAATACATTGACACCTCAACTCGTAATTAACCTTCTCTGATCATTGATTTGTTAGACTGTTTGCTATGTTAGCAACACAGTACACAGCTGCAGTTTGGTATAAACTTCAGTCGCCGTTTACAGAGAGCGGAGCTACGATTTTTGCAATATATGATATATCTGATCCCGTAATTTAACTTTCTCTTCTGAGATTAATCGAAATAGAGCTATTACTTCGGCTTTCTCACAATAAACAGTGGTGGAACCATCCTTGTAGGTACTGGTGCTAGTTTAACAACAGGTTCAGATGTGGTTACTACAGTAATTAGAGTGAAATTTCCTCGCTTGACACGTGTTTAGGCTTATACTGTGACCCCAGGCAATTGGATGTTTTTATGGCTGTCGATTAGTCTTAGTTCTTTTGGTTATGTTTCTGGCTATGTTGGCGCTCAACCAAATAATGCCCAGGCCTATAATTACAGATTTTGGAACAATAAGGCTACTGCAACGGGGCCATTTGGTCTGCCGAATAGTGACCTAGTACTGCGACTTGGAAGCGGGCTCGCTGCTACGGACTACCTTGGTTGCGCTGATTTTTCAGACGCCAAATTTATCTCATACTGGGAGGATTCCGGTACAAATTTATTTTCGATGAATTATGCTACAGGCTATGGAGGTACTAATGTTCGACATGCGTTTTCCTTATCATAATTCACTAGCCCGTTTGGAGTTTAATCTGCCTCTCAATGAAGCCGCTGGACAATATTTATTTGATAAGGTAGAGCACTATGCGCCTGGAGTTCGAGGAACCAGTGATGCCTCAGAGGCGTCAGAACCAACGTGGGATACTGGATCGGTATTCTCACATTATCTTTATTGCTTCCCTAAATAATTTTATATAAATCAAGAGTTCCTTGGTGTTTTCCGGCAATAGTGTAGCCACACTGCCAAATTTGCATTATACCTATCCTTTTCCTGCATCTTCCACTTCCTATCAATCATACATCATGACCTTTTGGATCAAACTTACTTCTTTGAGTGGCTTCGGTGGCTGCACGACTCCCTTCATCTATCGAAGATATACAGCAGCGAATGTAATATTTTTATCAGAAAGCGTGACTAATTTTCCCTTAATAAATATAGCCTGGTGTGACAAACTTTGGTTTCTATGTGGATGCAACGAATAAAATGACATTGGTCTTTACAAATGGAAATCAAATTGTATTTAACGGAGGACCTTCACGTAAATCCCCTTTGATAATATTTGAATTGACTAAAAAATATTTAGTGAACAACTGGAACGCTGTAGCTTTAATATGCTCAAGTTACAAATTGGATAATGGGGTTCGATGCTCCATGTATAATTATGATGGAGCCTCTGCCAATACTGCCCAAGGCCCTACCTTTGTGAGCCCAGAGCCATTTCCTGGCACCGTCGGAGACACAGATACTCTCGGAGATTCAACCTGCTCCTTTATAGGGAGTATTAAGCATTTCCAGTTCTTTACGGAAGGCACAGCTCTCTTTCAAAGTAAAAATTCACATTTTTCTTCTCACTTAATACTTGAAAAGATATTCTATACACTGATTTACCGACAAGCAATCCTGATCACATCTACTCCTTATGTTTGGCGCCTTCAGGTCAGCAGGCCGTCATCAATGCAGTCGCTCCGACCTGCACAGCTCCAGAGATTCTTGATAGTATCTCAAACGTATGTGTGAGCCCGTGTCAAGCCGGCTGTACCTCTTGTAGTGGAACTACTTGCTCAGAATGTCCATCGCAGTCATATCTCTACAATAACGAATGTGTGGCAACCTGCCCTTCAGGTTATGTTACATACAGAGGCACGTGCAGCCTCTATACTTGCTATGAGACTTGCCAATCCTGCTTTGGAGAAGCATACAACCAATGCAGCTCATGCATTTCGTCGCAGTACATTCTGAGCAGTAGCACCTGCAAATCCCTCCTTAGCTTCACTCTTCAGCAATCAGACAGTCTGAATAAATTCACAATTCAACTTAATCAATCAATTTCAAACTTAGAAGATTTCCTGTCATCCAGCGTTTTCATTACCGTCCGCGGCGAACCAATTGAGAGATCAGAGTACAAGTTCCGCATTTTGAATAGCAGCAGCGCCGAGGTATTCCTAACCCTCAGGTCCGGCTCGAAGAACCTTGACAGCGCTTCAGTTCAAATAATCTCGTCCTCCGACCAGTATTATGTGCCTTCTAATATATCTGAAGCTTCGGTCAAAATGAACCTCGCAACTCTGGATCCTTCCCTCGCAAGCAGAATTTATTCAGTAGCAGTAGCCACGGATTCAGGAGGCTTTACAATAAGCGTTTCAGGGCTTATGAACATGATAAATAACATGGGCAGTGGAGCTCTCGGTAGAGGAGCCTATTTATGCGAGCTGCTCCAGGTTATTCAATTCATCAACGTGAATTACCCGATGAATGTACTTGCCTATTTCCAGTCAGCTCAGACAATCCCTGCCCCGACGAATTTCGCCTGGAACGCGTTCAAAGAATTCAGTGAATCTGCAGATATGCCCAATATGAATCGAGTCGTTATGTACGGAAAATTCGAAGAATTTGGGATGTACCACTACTTCAACGACAATTACGGTGACCAATTGACGACTAACATCATCTTTCTTGTCTTGGCAGCAATCACATGGCTCTTCTCGAAAGTCCGAAATAGATTTTCTGCACGGATTTCATCATGGATATTCGAAGCAGACGCGTTCGTAAGATGGAATTTCGTGCTGAATGTGATTCTCCCGGCGTTTCTCCCCTTGTTGATGTTCGCAATCCTGCAATTTATGTTCACGACTCACTTTACTGGATACGATCTATTTAGTTTAATCGTAGCTGCCGGCTCCCTTCTTATCGGAATTGTTGCCTTCGCCTCGATGTGCCGGTTTTTGGTTGCCGTTTACAAACAAAAGAGCGAGGCGACAGATTATCCGGACCTATGCTCCTTGTTTGAAGACTATAAGATGGATAGTCTCATGAATATCCTCTTCTATCCCATGGTAATCATCAGATCCGTGATCCTCGCGTTTATTCTGGCACTCCTTCAAAACTACCCTTTCGTTCAGGCGCTGCTCTCTCTTGTCCTTCAAGTGCTATTCCTGGTCTATCTCCTTTGGCATATGCCTTTAGTTCACACGAAGGAGAAAATAATGACCGTGATAGGCGACGTTTTTGCGCTGATTTTGGCCATTGTTGTGCTGGTCTATGCGGTGCTGGACTATAACGAGGTAGAAGATGACTCGCTCCGCAGCGGGCTTGGAAACGTCATTATCTATGGGAACATGGCTATTATATGGTGCATTGCGCTCTTTTATGTGCTAGAAACATTTTCATTGATATGGCAAGGTTTACTTTGGATCGAGAAGAAGACAGGATTTTGGAGAAAGGTCTGCAGGAGAATGAATTTATCTAAAAAGCAAAAAGTCGCTGCTCTGAATGGATCGAAATCGAAAGAGCTCGCGGAGAATACAAAAGGAGTATCTCATGAAATACTTCCAGACTTGAGTTCCATTCCAGAATCCCCTGATGCTCAAAACTACGGTAATTATTGTATTAGTCGTAACAGTTAAGGAAGATAATTTATTTTCTAGATGCAAGTCTGAGAATGAGGTTACGGGAAGCCACCAAGAGAAATATCGAGGAAAGCGCGAACTTTTCTCGTGACAACTCATTTAAGCTAGCAATCGCAGATTCTCCGAGAAATGCTTCCGAGTTCCAATTGAAAATCCATAGGAAACAATCGAAGAAATCCCAAATCGAGAGGCCCGCTCCTCAAGAAATTGTTATTACTCCAACCACAGATTCAGCTGGGAGCAGCCTCTCGATCAGTCCTACCAAGTTCAGCTCATTCAAAATAAAGCAGTTCGAGGAGGAAGCATTCACTCCTAAAGACCAAATCTCCAGTCCAGTGAACATCGATTTGACTCGGAGTCCATTTCTGACGCCAAAGATCCGAACCGATGCTGCGAGTCTAAGAAAGGGCAACTCATCGTGGAATACTGATAGTCCCCTAATCAAGGAGATAAAGGAAGAAGACAGTCCCAGCAGAACCAGAGAAACAGCCTCACAATATAAATCTATCCAAGAGAGCAGTTTTAAGCTGCCCACGGGCTCGATTTCCTCTGTTGTTGAAGCAAACAAGGTCTTTAGGAGTCCAATAGCAACTTCACAGAACAACACGTCGAACACTGGTATGAAAATGACAGAAAAAACTCCTGAAGAGGTCCAATTAGCAAGTACTCGAGGAGGAAAGCGATTTGTTGTTCCTAAAAAGAAAAAATCTTTGACTAATACGACAAAATCACAGGTGTCAGCAGAGTTGAAAATTGAAGAGTTAGATGAGCAAACCAATCGACTTAACAAGTATTAATGACGGTTGCTTTATTTGGAAGAAGAAATGCAAATAAGAATGTATTAAGAGACCAGTTCAAAGCTTTTTATGTTAGTTGGTCAGGTTTTGGCCAACTAGTTGTCTTCTAAATGGACAACATCAACTTGCGTTTATTTGAGCCTTTTATACTATGTCAATATAGTTTGAATATTATATTTCATTATAATTTTCATCTCCTTTCAAGTTGCAGCGCTTTTCGCATCCATAATGCTTTAATTTTTTATCATATTATTTGGTATCTTCTTGCCTCTTAAAATGCTATCTTCTAATTTAGTTGTTTCCCAATCGATCACTTTCTACAGTCAATACCAACGGAAGCAGATGTGGAACGAATGAATCAGACCTGTGAAAAGCATCTTTCGCTTTTATAAAAGTTTGTTTAAATATAAGGGGTGAATTTCCTAGCAAATTCAATAGTTGATGAATTTCTCGTTAATAATTTTAGTCGTGGGCTGTCCAAGTTTATTTCGATCGGAATAGATGAGCAGTTATCCACGCCAAAGCAACAACTCTTCTTTACTCATAAGCCGGAGATCTGAAAAAGATATAATCATCGAAATCTCAGGGGAATCTTGATGAGAAGTGAGTTGTTGTGATTACTCTCTTAGGTACTACTGTGGTGTAATTTTTCGTTTTCATTGACTCTTTCATTACTGCTATTCTCATACTCTCAAGTCGTCTTTGGTCTTCAAAACATTAATAATTAGAAGTAACTCCGCTGCAGAGCAAACAATATTCTCTTAAAAAATTCTCCTTATGAATCTCATTGCACAATTAGAACTCGCTGTCAATAACTTTACACCATTGAAAAGAATTTATTTCTCCGATTTATTTACAATTTAGTGTCAAATGATGAAAAAATAGCAGATACAACTTTCCCCACTGCCTTCTTCACATGAAGTAAGCCAATTAATGAAAAAAATCAAATAAAATACCAATTCGAATTGGATTCTTATCACAAATCTAACACTTCTTGCCAGGTCACATTTTATTACAACTTTGCGTTTCATTGATACCTTGGTCATCAGGTGTCTGACCTGAATCTTCATCCGCACCTCGCAGTTTTTCACGTAAAATCCTCTTTTTAATCTCGTTTTGAATCAGCTTTTCTTTTCGTGCTCTTTCTGTCGCCAACTCCTCTTCCTCTGCTTTACGTGCACCATTTTCCTCCCCTCCCCCTCCTCCCTCCAAAATAGCAGATTTTATTGCCTCTGACATGCTCTGGCTCAAAATCGACCTCTCTGACACTTCTTTTTTGATTCCAGCTTTATTAACTTTTTTCGGCTCCAGTGTCGAGTTTACAATCGAGAGCAGCTTGGCCTTCGATTTCGAATTTGTAACACCAGGTTTTTCCTTCCGCTGAAAGCCATAATCTGCGTCAGCACCTAACAGAGCTACGGTCGCGTTTCTTTTAAGTGTCCCTTTAGGAGTTTTTGCTCCAGACTGAGAGTCCTTCCCTATGTTATCCAAAGAAGTATCTAGAGTATTTTTCGATGGTCTATCGAACGATGCATTCAGAATTTCTGATTGATTGAGCGTTGACCCAGATTTCGAGTCCTTTTGCTGCAAATTCCATGAACTTTTTGTCTCTTTTTTGGGCTGTAATGTGCTTCGTGAGGTCTGCGCTAAGCTTTTCGGAGTAATCGTTGATTTTCTTGTTTCACTTGCCTTGGCAGAAACGAAATAAGAAGTATTAGGGTTATTCGCTTTCGTGGTCTTCGGGACCTCTTTTGGTTGGCCTTTCAAGTTAAGGAGAGACTTTGCTGATGGAGTGGTAGATTTCCCAGGTTTCAGTGTTGATCGCTGGGTTGCTGGTGGATCCTCTTTTTTCCCTTTGTAGAACGTTTTATTGCCGCTTGGAGCGGTATTATCGATGATAAATGAGGAACTAACGTCTGCTTTGCCATTCGATCTTGGAGTTTTTGAAATTCTTCCATTGGCATTGTACTTTGAAGTCTTCTTCTTCGTATGAAATTCACTAAAATCATATATTACATTGGCAGTTAAATCTGAAATGTTACGCTGAAAGCGGGTCGTCGTCTCCGTTAGTAATCGTCGCGTTTAATCCTAGAAGAAAATGCTATTCAATTGCTCATGCAAGAAATATTACTTAAGCTATGTGCGATCAAAGGTGAATGGTAGCTCTTGCTCGGAGATAAATCAGAGAAAGTTTCTTCATACATAGGACCAGTAAGCATCATATCAGGCGATCTCTTGATATTTTCAGTCTGCAGTTGGTTAATTCTACGAAGAATTTTCTCCTGTATAGCTGCGTCAAATTCCTCAGCGGTATTTTTTTGCGTTTTTCGAGGATTCGCTCCAATACTGGATTTTGCTGAAGATCCTGTAGAATGATGCGCTTCAATGCAGTCATAACCGGCCAAAATCCCCAATTTCTAATGGCATTATATTAGAAAACCTCACAAGTTTGAATTACCTTCAAAAGAAAGTCTCTTTCTTGTTTCAGTTCTTCGATTTCTTTATTTTTTGAATCTATAACCTGCTCAAGCTTGGCATTGTTTTTGCGTTCTCTCTCTACGAATGTTTTTTGGAGTTCCAGCGACATAAACACGCTCTTATTAGAAAACTGCAGGAAATTCTTGTCCAATCCTTCCTTTACAGCGTTCTCCATTTCAAAGATCTTCCTTAACAGCGTGAAATTGTGAGCGCGGAGAGCCTTTGATTGCGCGTCAGTATAATTAAAGCAGAAATAAATTTTTTTTACCTTTCTTTCCTCATTTGCTTTTTCAAACAGCTTCGTTAATTGCTTGTTTGTCTCAACAACTATTGAATAACAGCGCGCTAGTGCTTCCTTTGATAAGTTTTCAACGTCAAGATGATCAAAATCTGGGATATTGAGCGGATGGTCTAATAATTTGGAGCTAATTTGATCAAGGAGAGAGTCAGAAGTGTTTTGGTCTGTTAGGAGAGTTCCGAGTTTATTTACAATGTCAACGTCAAGTTGAAATGATTTAGAATAGAAGTTGCCCCAGGATGACATTCGCAGGATTTATTTTCAGACTTCGCTTTGAATTTATTCGAATTACTCAATTTTTCAAGCCATCGAGGAAAAATTGATAGTATAATTTTCCTGAGATTTTCCGATATAAACCTTTATATCTCAGTTTGCATACAAGCGTACTACGTGAAAACTTGAGAGCTCTTCAAAAGCACCTCATCTCTCAAATGAACCAGTCGGTTGCGGAGTACCAATGTAGGAAGTCGAGCTATGGAGGAGAATTCTGCTGGGACATGTTTATGTAAAATCTATAACTGATACACTGCGTTTCTTCATAAGAAACAAGAAATGATGAAATAAATGGATAATTAGTTCTGCACTATTGTTCAACTCGTCGTACTTGGTTGACCGATGAATATGATGATATCTTATTTGAGAATGTTGCGCGTTATCAAAGTTGTGACCAAATGTCAAAGGATT
>ENA-UOTZ01000511-UOTZ01000511.1-compost-metagenome-genome-assembly--contig:-NODE-511-length-32408-cov-16.293959_pt1 | contig 32408 bp, 21 predicted proteins | sample MGYA00238144_ERZ746983 | MGnify/ENA primary metagenome ERZ746983 (study PRJEB28759, sample SAMN06268863) | compost metagenome | isolation source: single cell | place: USA: California, Emeryville, Joint...
TGTTTATTTGAACAGTTAGCGACTTGTTAGCGTCTCGTGCCGCTGCTAACTCACGTTCAAAATCAGTCATATTCGCAGCGTTTTGTGTGCTCAACGCCTCTCTCTCCTTCAGTGATTTGTCCAATGTTTCGTTCTGCGATCGCAGCATTCTCAGCTCGGAGTTAAGCTTATCGATAGTCTCCAAAGACTGCTCCGTTCGGGTCGCTTCTTCAGAGATTTCTCGATCTTTTTCTGAAAGACTCGCCATTAGTTTTTCAATCTCCGCTTTCAGATCATGAATTCGATTTTGATTTTCTTGGTTCAATTGAATTGCATCATTCTGCACCCTTGCTAGCTTGACTTTCTCCTCTTGAATGTCAGATTCCGCTTGAGATAGCTTCTGCTGGAGCGCGTTTCTTTCAGTAGTGATACTCTTTATCGTATTTTGCAGCCCTTTGATCTCTTCAGCGCGTTCTTTTAGAGAAACCTCTTTGCTAGTGAGTTCTTGCTCTCTTCGTTGGTTTTCTTCAAGCGCCTGTTTCAATTGGCTTCTCACGTCATTCAAGTCTCTGGGTAACTGATTTGCCAAATTATTCGCGTTTCTGAGGTTGCTTTCGACTTTTTCTTTCTCCTGATGCAAACCCTCTAGCCGCCTCTCAATAAGCTTCTTATTCGATTCGGTGTCATTCAAACTTTCCTTCATATTATTTTCTAATTCAGCTGTCATCCGAACCAGATTCTGGTTCTCTGCCTCCATTTTCATATTCTCGTTCATTAGATTCGAGTTTTCCAGCTCAAGCTCTTCGATCCGCGCCTTTAGCTTTAGAACTACTGACTCCTTCTCTTGAAGAAGCGAGGTGTGAGCGCTCAATTTTGCCTTTAAGTCGTTTCGGTCTTGTTCGACGAGCTTCATGCTATTTGATAAATTCTCTATGCTTTCTTTATTAGAAGTCTCAGTGAGCTTCTTCTCATTCTCTAAGAGTTTTATTTTGCTTTCAAGTTCTTCGATCTTAGCCCTTTTAGAAGAAAGTTCAGCTTGAGTGTTTAGTAGCTGTTGGCTCGCTGAGTTATTCAGCAATTGCTCATGATTTAGTTTCTCGTTGAGAGTGTTGATTGAGTGCTTTAGGCCGATGATATCGCTCTCTTTCACTCTTAAATTATGCCTTAGTTCATTCAGACTACACAAAGAAATATTAAAGCACATATTGGAGGTTAAATTGTATTACTCAGATTCTTTTTGGTTCAGCATCTTCATGATATTCGCCTGTGAGTCAGCGACTTCATGCTGCTTTTCTTCATAGCTTTTAATCAGAGTCTGCGATAGCTCATTTCTTTCCTTTTCGAGCCGAGCAGCAGCGGCTTTCGAATGTTCAAGCTCCTCAGACAGCTGATTGTATTGGGTTTGCAATCTCCTTAGCTTTTCATCTAATTCCTGGAGAAATAAACCTTAAATCAGCAAAAAAATTACGGAAATAAATGGATAACCTTATTTGATGCTTTTAGATTCGCCTCAGAACCTTCAGCGTATTTCCTTTGAGAATTCAATTGATTTTGAGTGGATTCTAGCACTTTTATGAGGTCTTTATTTTCTTCCTCTTTTTTCTTGAGCTGCTGCTCTAGCTGGCGAAGCTCGACTTCATTGCCTTGGTTTTGGGTAGTTTTTTGAGAAATAAGAGTCGCGTGTTGGGCCTCCTTCTGGATTTTGAGTTCCAATTTAGAGTTTTCTGCCTTCTGAGTTTCAAGCTCTCGTTCCAAATCGTTTATTTGAGAAAGCAATTGATCTTTTTCTCGCAAATAAGCTTGCTCGTTTGCATCTTGGAGGACTTGTTTGGACTTTAGCACATCGAGTTCGCCTTTGACTCGCATGAGCTCCAGCTCATTCTGCTTTAATTTTAGAGAAATCAGATCCTTTTCGTTGCATAACTTTTCGAATTCTTGTTTGTTTTCAGTCTCTTTGGCCTTCAAAATCGATGCACTGTGGTGGCTTGACAGCGGCAAATCTTTCTCATAGACTCTTCTCGCTGACCCCATTAACTCTTTGGAAATCTCTTTAATGATGTAGAGCGACGTGTTCCCACCCGTTGGCTTCACAGCAATTCCAGCTTCCTCAGCGAGCTCAGCCAACGCTTTTGTTACTTCATAGAGAGTGTCCTCCAACTCCTTCTTAACGGCTTCAATTTCAGAGAACTTGTCGATCTGAACATTCAGATCAGCAGCGATATCATCAATGGACTTGTTTATTCTTTTTTTCTGTTATGACAGTACATAAGCAATTATTCTCTATGAACAGCACTCAAATAATTACATCGCTTTCTTTTTCAATCAATTTCCTGTTCAGCATATCAATCTCGCTTTCTTTCAATTGCAGCTGAATTTTCAAAGTGTTTATTTCTGAAATCAGGCTGATGCTTTCACTTCTGCTCTCTCCGCTCCTATTTCTAACAACATAAATAAATATACGACGTAATCAAATAATTTTGATAGTTACCTGAAGGTAGCAGTTTTACTCGGCGAGTTTAGTGATAGCTCTCGCATGATATTAGCAAACGCTTTCTCTTTTTCCCGAAACGCTGCGTTGAGTTCAATGACCTTGTTTTTAATCGTAGCTAGCTTGGTCGACGTGCTCTGTTCAGAGTATAAATGCCAGTCGATCTGAAGCACATCAAATATCTCGTCAATTTTCTCAAGTATCGGTGATTCGTTGCCTGCCTCCTGCGTTTCAAGCTCTCTGATTTTGCCATTAAGCTGTTGAATTTTATTTTTGTGTATCGCGATCTCTCCTTGGGATTTCGCTTCAATGGTCTTGTTCAGCTCCTGCAATGAACGTATTTGACTGTTTAACTCCTCGTTATTTGTAATAAGCTCAACGACTTTATTTTCAAGCGTCCCGAACTCCTTCTCAACACTCTTATCTAATCAGAGCTGTGACACTACCTAATAAAGGAAAAGAGATACCTCGGACCCTTTCTTTGCTATCACTACGTTGGCCCAAGTTATGCCCTTGCGCTGCTAGCCCAACGATGAGATATGTCATGGCTTTATAAATAATAAATACATTTAAGCTTCTGAATAGTGAGCAGTTTCTCTTCGTTGATACTGTCAATTTTCTCGTTTACACTTCTCTTTTGCTCGAGAGAAAGATTCTTCATATTCACTCTCACATCCATCAGTTTTTCTCGAGTTCTTTCAAGCTCAATGATTTGCTCGATAATCTCCTCGATGGATTCAACTCTCCTTTGCTTAGTGTCTTTTTTCGCCTAATATCGTAAAGACGTAAGCAAAATAATCTCATGTAATTTCCTTACCTTTTCGCTAATGCTATTATTCGGCTTGCTCAGCATTTTGTCAAGCTCTCTTTGAGTATACAAAGGAATTTTCACCTTCGAAGCTACTCTCTCGAAAGCTTCATAGAGATCTTCCAACTCTTCTTCCCTAACCTTCAAACGGAACTCGATTTGTAGCATCTTTGCTTGAATTTCTTTTTCTCTTGCTCTCACGAATTCCTCTATTTGCGCTGCACTTTTTCCTTTCAGCGAACCCACTGGACTTGAATCTCTCGATCTCTCGCGCCCATTGAGGAGATCGTACAGCTGCTTCAGGTTATTCTTTCTTTCTTCGCCTTTCTGCTGTTCGCGCTTAAGCAGCTTCGATAACTTGACCTTATCCTGTGTTAAACTCTCGTTCTGCTCCTGTAAATCTTTAAGCTTTGTCACGTAATTTCCCTGAGAGACAAACTTTGCTCTCAAAAGATTATTCTCTTGAGATAATTTTGTGTTTTCGTCTTTGAGTTTATCATATCTTGTCTTTAACGAAGAGAAATCAAGCCGAAGCGAACGGAAATCGTTTTTGATTTTTAAAACCGCGCTCTCGTTATCATCGCCTTCGAGGTCTTCTAATATATTATCTGCTGTGCTTTTAACCGAAGAATGTTTCTGCACACTCGTGTTCAGCAGCCCAGAAGAGTTTTTCTTCGTAGAATTTTCTTTCTCGATACTTCGTCGCTCAAAACCATCAATCAAGTTCTTCAGTCTCGACTTGCTTCCGGAGTTTCTCACAGGAGTCATCTACAGGGCAGTTTGGGTAAAGTTCAACTAAACCTATTGGTTATTTCGTTACCATAATCGTCGATTTCGTATCAGGACTGTCCTCTGTGAGTTTGCCGCTCCCACCGCTTCTTTTCCCAGGTCCGACGCTCGATGCTCTCATTTGAGCGCTTTCTTTGGACTGGGTGTCGCTTGAGCTGTGTGATATGTTAAGGTTCCTGATATCGTCCTACAAAAGGGATAAATTTCTAAAGTATCATATTTTAATAATACAAGAGCTTCGAGGTGTCTTTCAAGCGCCGTTCGATTAACATCGTAAAGCTTCACTGCCGATTCCATTTCAGGCGTTTTTTTCAATGGGAATCGAACGATTTTATTCGAGGAGTTGATTAAATTTTTGATCAGCCCTTTGACATGTCCCAACCTTTGATTAATAAGAGCAACTGCTTGGTCGTTCTCTTGCTTGAGATTTTTATTTATTTCTGACAAATGCTTGATGATTTCATCCTTCTCATTATTTTCATCCACGAAGAGCCTTTCCGAGGCCTGGACCGAGTTTTTGTGATGGCTATAGCTAATTCCGTGATCCCTCGCGACACTTTGCGGTGACAGGTTTCGTTTTTTCTGTTCTTCTCTCACCGGGGATAGCCGACCTTTCTTTTCTTTAAATGGACTCATTTTATCGATATACGGTATAAGCTTCTGCGATAAGTGTGTCTTGCTATTATTTTTAAAAAATTAAGATAATCAGCGTCATTTTCAAGCAGCTTGGAGTACTTTGGGCTTCGAGTTTTCGAGTTGCCTCTGCCTCGACCTTCCTCTTGAGTCTCGTTGTTCTTCTTTTCATTTAACAGAGCCTCCTTCCTTTATTTTTAAAAATAGAAAATATGCTTCCGGATATAGAGAATCTTACTTCGCGTCCGCTACGCATTGCTGAAACTCTTGTAACGACTGTTGGAGATGATCGAAGTGGAAATTCGAGTCTTTTATCAGATTTTTCGCTTTGAGTTGGAAGCTTTCTGCTTCTTCCACCATGCCTTCAAGGATTTTGTTTCTCCTATGTTCCATCGCCGCACAATCATTTGTTAGTTGCTCCAATTGAGTAAAATTCCTGCGCGATTGAATAGGAATGCCGAGTTTGCCACTCTTTATTTCACGGTTAATCGCGGCAACCTGATTCTTCAGCTATAGAAATCATTGAATCAGCCCAAAACAATTAACAGCAGACAGTTACTTGTTCGAATGAATCTTGAAACTGCTTGCTCTCTTTATTATGACCCTGCAAAAAATTGTCGCTCTCTGAAAGATGCTCCGAAATCCTTTTTTTCAGCGATTCAACAGAGAAACCTGCATTGTTTATCGCGAAGTTAAAGCTCTCTACAAACTGCTCGGCTTTCTTAATCGAAACTCCAGACCCATAAGCGCTGCTGCTCCCTGATAGTATTGCGATAGATTTACTCCGTGAGGAAATTATTATAAGCTCATGATATACCTTCTAAATCGGTCAGTTTCTCAATAACTCTACTGAGCTCAAAGGAAGAATTCCCAAATATTTGCTTGACTCGTGGTAAAACATTTCCATTCCTTAGAGAGAATAGCATTGTTAGTAATTGCTCAACAAGACGGTTTAATACATATCGCAGTGAGCCAATGTCTCTTGCAGCAAACTGTCAAAGTGAGCATGGATGTACTCTCGAAGTTTCTGATGTATTCGATAGTCTGAACGGTTCGAATTGCACTCTAAGGTCGGCCGCATATGTAGTAATTCGAGTCTTAATTGGCTTATATCGTTGAAAAATTTCTCTTTGAGCGCGGATAATTCGCTGATTTCCTCTTCAAATCCGAATTTATCCGCTCCACTTCGGAAGCTTCCTCGAGAATCGTTAAAACCGAAGCTGCCTGACATTTGCTTCTCCTTTAATGACTTCTTGAGGTAACCTGCATGGATCGTTACTATGAAAAAGTTGAATTGTGTGCGGTTACCATAATATCTGTTTTCAAGCTCTCGGAATTCGGAGTTGAGGTTCTCAAGCAGTGTTTGCGTGACTAAATAACGTGAGAAGAGCTTCAGAGTAAGTTTCTGTTACCAAGAATTTTTTGAGATTGTTCAGCAGCTTTCTTCATCAATCTCTTAATGTTGGCTTATTTGAAAATTTCATTCGGTTGCTAAGAATAAATTTAACTTTTCGATAAAGACATGAAGGAGAATTTTAGTCCCATTGTATGAGATCGGATAATAAAATATTGAAAACGGGCGCTGGTAGCATTGAGAATTTTCATTCGCTTTCAATCATATTATCCAGCAAATTTCAATAAAGCATGATGCAGATGCATTCACCCTCGAAAGGAAACTCATTCTACTAAGAATTTGAAATCCTAATGGTTTCAGTAATTCAAAACATTCCCTATCGTTAGTAAACTAACAATGTAATAACTCCCCCACGTACATTTAAGAGTCAGATCTCTTACTAGCAATTTATACGAAATATAACTTTCAGTGGATGAATCATTTATCCCGAAGATGATTCAAGTAGTTTCTGAGGGTTCCCAGAACAGCTTTTCATCTTTGGTGGCCATACGTTACAAAGATATAAGTATTTTCAATTAATTTGCCCGTTTAGATCATTAATGAAAAAGTCAAATCAGAATAATCTTCTCTTTGGTGAGGCCATGATTTAATGCAAATTCGGGAACATCTTTGTTGAATTGAGGAGGTCCACAGACATAGATCCTCTCAGTTGGACCCTCATTCAACACCTTTTCCACGAACTGCTCGCTACAGCGGTCATTCAACCGCTCAACGTCAAAACACTGGTCTCCATTGCTAAACCTCAAAAAGGCTTTGAACATCGGCAGCTTATTCTGTCTGCAAATAACGCTGAGGTGCTTTATCAGCTCAAAGCCTACACAGTCTTTTATTTCAGTGAAATATCCATAGATTTCCACCAAAAATCCATCGAAGAAAACCTGATCGAAATCCTCATTATACACATTTATCTTCTTTGCAGCCTCTAACCCTGCTTTTTGCTTGACCACCGTATATATGATCTTTCTGTAGATGAAGAAGACGAAATCGAGAATTGGAAGGACTCCTGTGCCCGCGACAAAGAAAATGTGTCTCCCCGACGAATTAGCCTTTAACTGTAGCCCTCTCCCCTATGAGATGAAGTCAATTAACAAAAAACAGCCGATATTCAAAGACGAATACATGAGGTCCTGAGATGATGAACTCGTTATCTCCTATAGGCACAGAGTGAAGGAAAGAAGAAAACGTTTTGTCGCCATCATATCGTTTAATCACGAAAGGCAAGTAATTGATGGAAGTTGGTGCCACTAGCTTCCCCGTGATGCTTCTTTCTTCATCTTCTTCGACAAGATTAGTGTAAACTTTGTAAAGCTCATCTGCAAGTTTCAGATATTCCTTGGTTTGACTTAGAATGACTGTATATAGTCTAACCTTCTCATTTCGCTTATGAGTAATCTTGAACACGATTGGTTATGGTGTCATTTTTTCTTTTCATATTTACCTTGAAGTGGCGTCCCAGCAACTCTACACTAGGAGGTTCCAAGCTTATAGAAAGAGCTTCTGCCGTAAACTCGAGTCTTGCTAGCAAACCTGTAATGTTTTCTCTCGATTGCAACGTCCAGGTTCCTGATTGCTTTTGAAGCAGGGGAGCTGATTTCAAAGTCATCTCTAGACCACTGAGCATTCTATAACAACACGCATGTTTAACTCAGACTGTAGGATATATAGAAATTAATACTCCTCTTGAGGGCCAAGGAACGTCGCATTCTCAATCTTTCCGATATATGACTTTGCGAGAATATCAAAAGCCCGCTTTGAGTGCTTATGCGCGGTGTTTGGAAGGCTTTCTAATGGGTAGGCGCCATGCAGGAACCTTCCAACTTCTCTGCCTCGAACAGCCTCAATGATGAAATTGCCGCCAGGGTGGAAGAATCCTTCGAGATCATAGACTTTACTATCCAAGATCACCCATCTCAATCGAGGAAGTTCAGCGAAAATCTCTTCGTTTGAACGACCTCCCATGAGCATCTGTAGTAATTTGTTATGGTCTTCGTTTTTATGGCTTTTTTCGAACCGGTCTTTGTTCAATACAGTGAATCCTTTAGCCTTGTATTGGTTGAAGAGATTGTATTCAAAAGCAATGCGAATTGAAATTAAAATGACTTGGGAGGAAGCAAATCCAGTTCTGAAGTCGAGAAAATATTAGCTGTTTAACAATAAGGCTGATAATTAGGTTGTTACATCCACCAAGTAGTAGAAAAATGGAAAATCACGGCACAGATCGAGATGGTCTTGGCCCAAACGTATAATGCATAACCCAAAATCTAAATTTCGTTTGTTTATTTAGTGAAAAAAAGCAGAAGATTCAAGTACCAAATGTCCTTTTCTACCAAGCCGGTACTTATGAATCGTTGGTTTCCTCCAACCCAAAACACCCCAGAGGCCGCCGCCCCCAGCGCTCTGGAGAGCAACCAAGGACATAATTATGATTCCCGAAAGCGCGTGGAAGAATCTCAAATACTCCTTGCTTGACCAATTTGCCGCAATGAGGTTACCCGCTATCAAATATTAACAATGAAAGAAGAAGCCGATAAAAAAATTACAAATCGCAAGCATTTCCACGACGGCTGCCACAGTTGCTGCCGCAGCTCCACCAGCAAGCACAGCGTGGGCAATAAGGTATCCTTTAGTTCCTCTGAAATACCTTGCTGCGAATAAACCAGCGTCGATAATAAAACCCCAGAACACTAGACCCAGCCAGACATGTACGTCCTTCGCACTAATGGTTACAGGCGCGAAGCCACTTGCTCCTTGCGTGAAATTGATATGCAGCGATGATTGATTGGGCCCATGATTCGCTAAAACGCCTCCACCCCATGCGAAAATGACCGGAAGGCTCTTGCTCTGGTTTAATACATAATCATATTTGTCCCCAGTATCTATCAGTCTTCTCGCTTTCACAACCCACGTGGTGGCATTAACATTAAAATCGAGAAACTCCCAATTTGAAGCGCCTCCAGGTAGATCTACGTCTTTAGTAGGAGCGATATTCCCAGTAGCATAGTAATCATCGACTGTGACTTGTCCGTTGATTAATTGAGCTATGAATATATCCGTATCCTTCATCTGGGTATTCCCGAATCCAATGCCGACCCAACCGAACGGCGGGTTTGTTCTCACAACTGCTATAGTGACACTTTTATTCTGAGTTTGGTTATCGAAGTCGAAATAAAATGACACCGCGTCTTCTTGCAGGATCTGATAGGATGACGGCAATGTAATATTGGGATTAGCTAGCAAACCGTCAAGATTGATGGAGCGAGAAATTGGTGATACCTGTTCCCTTTGAGCCGTTCAGAGGCGAAGCGTACCCTTGAAACCCTTGGGTGAAATTGACTTTCACTTGGCCGTGATTTTGACCATGGAAACTCAGGTTTGAGACGTTTTTCCAAGCAAACGCCATGAGCATAGAATCGTTCTGGGTAAGAGGATAGTCACAAGCGTCTTCTGGGTCTATAGACCTTCCGAATGTAAATATCATATGAGATGTGTTAACAAGGCTGTCGAAAAGATAGTAGCTGCTCTTGCAGCCTGAGATATTGCTGTCAAGCGAAGGTTTTCCTTCTTTGAAAGCATAATAGTCTTCGATTGTAACTTGGCTATTATTCACGATGCCGATTACAATGTCGGTTCCGTGCATATCGGCTCTGCCGAACCCGACGCCCAAAGATCCGAATGGAGGGTTCGTCGCGACGAGTCCCAGTGTCACAGATTTGTTAGTTTCGTTAAAGTCGTAGTATATAGTGATTATCGGAGCTTTTGTGTTAGGATCAGCTAAAAGGATGCTGTAAGAACTTGGCAAGGTGATGGCTGATGAAAGAATTGTGAATAGGCGTTTAATTAAGTGTGGTACCAGTTGCGGACCAGATGAGACAGAGACCAAGCAGATAGCTTTTCAAGTTGAAGATCATTTGGAGAAATCTTAAAATTTTTGTTTCAAAGTCTATCTGCATGTACTTCGGATAAATTTAAAAGAAATTTTTAGATTGGTGGAAATCTTCATGAGCCATAGGATGAGGCTGCTAGGACACTCTGGTTTAATGTAAGTACTTTTTAAAAAAGCTGATATTGGAAATCTAATAGGCATCTGAGTCAATAAGTTGAAATGTTTGAAAGACCCACAGCATCATGCAAAAGGCTTCAAAATTTAGAAATATCAGGTCTTAGCCTCTTATAAAATTAACAGGCCTTTCAAAGTACAAATTTTCTCGCTTATTACTACACAGATGGCGATCAGGTTTACCTTTTTTTTCAAAATACTTCAGATAAACAGCAAATTAACTAGCCAAACTGTGAATCTTGTCTTTAATAAATGGTAAGTCTAGAAATATCAACTTTAAAAAGAAAGTTAGATTTCGCAAGTTCAGTACAGTAATAACTGTGAGGATGTAAGAACAATTAACAACAAAGAATCATTATAAAATTGAATGATATATATTTCTCAGGTAATCTGAATGCATCTAAACATAAACTCCATAAGCAATATGCTTCAAAAGGAAAAATTTTCGAAAGTAAATTCTTGTGCTTTTTTCCGTCCCAATCGACGATCACTTTGTTACAAGAAAAGCAAATTGCTTCATCGCTGCAGCTTGCCCCAGGAAACTTGTCTTTGAATCCCAATACCTGTTCCAATTCCTTCCGATTGGCAATTTCAACTTCAAGAAATGTTTCAGGGAGTTTCCAAGATTCAGAAGATTCCCGAATTTCGTCGTAGTTGGATGTGGAGAGAAATCAGTTTTTCAATTTTATAAAAAGTTACAAAGATTTTTTCCTTGGTTTCAAAATCTTCGCCGGACCCAAACTCTCAACTCATAGTTTGAAAGTTTAAAAGGTCAATGCAAATCATTTTCCACCAAGGAGATATGCAATTTGATGTTTTCGCCGAACGTTTTCACCCTTTCTAAAAGGTTACCTTCATGAAAAGATAAGATTCCCAAGCCCTCCAAGCACTGTCACGTCACTTCTATTGCTTTTCGAGGCGCCCCGAATCTTCCGTCTTGATGTTCTGCTGATACCTTAACTAATGAAAAAAAAGCAATTGGAGCCACGCTTTGCTAAACTTAGATAGGTAAACAGCCTAAAGGGATCCTTAGGCTATCCTCTCTACTAATCCCCAAAATAACACTAGCTTTGATGCACAGCCTGTTCGAAAGAGCCTAATTTCGATGTGGAGTCAGAGACGACGTTCACTGCTCTTGTAAGCCTCCTGAAGGAAGCTATGATAGCGAACCGCATCTCATAAAAATCTCTTTTGCATCTCCTGTCTCGCTAGATAATTGAATGAAGCACGAGTTCTATTTCTTCCTTTTGCCAATGAAGTGTTTTCACAACATAATTAAGATAATTATGATTAATCCATTGATATCCGCCGTATTTATAGGCGCTTACCAATATAATTAATTCTAATTTTCATTTACTCTTTTTTTAATGGAACTTTATCTTGGGTATTTGCTTTGGCGTTGTAGCGAAATACCTCAAATTTCAGCTCATATAGGAATGTTTTGGACTCGTAAGCCCAGAGTCACAGGTTACAGAGTCGGGAGACTGCTTTTCTCATTCGATTGTGAGAAGAATTCTATTTCGGCTCTCTCAGCGACTGAGAATTCGAATTTAAAGTACGGTGCTAATTGAAAGAATTAACCCAAAATTCTGTAGATTTTTCGTCATTAATTTAATTTCAGATTAAAATTCCGCTTCTAATTAAAATAGAAGCTTGAGAAGAATGTGGATTTGTTTACATTTCCAGAGAAGAAAAGTCGCTGTAGCAACAGTATATGTTCAACGGAACTACCTAGGGATTGCTCTCGATGAAAGTGTGATATTATAGTAACATCTTCGAGAGTTGAGCTAAAAATATCTCGCAAATTCCCTGAATTTTAGGAGAAAAAGAGCTCTGATTGGACGTTGGACATGATGATCTATTCGATGAAAACTACAGACACGTAGTTTAATGCATATAGGCTGCTTTCGTGACGGTTTCTCCTTATAGATCACTTAAACTGCTGGGGTATTTTCTATGCTAAGAACCAGTGGAAAAATGAGCAAATTAATGACAGATAGAGAATTAAATTGTCAGTTCAAAATCGGTACGTTCATTAAAATTCTTTGGACCGTAATCTATTCTTGATGAATTGGATTAAAATTTTACGTGATAATACGCAGCAGCAATTTACCCAAATTATTTTGCTGGAATTGCTGCTTGAATGGAAGCTTTTCAGGGGTATATCTGCCTGATAACCCTCCTCATGGTATATGAAATGGTATAACTTCAGAGTTTTGAACCTTTTCTGGGACAAACCTCCTGTTACTCTTATTTTTATCGAGATTTTTGCGATTTTACAATTGAGGGAGTAGGTCTCAGATATCACACCCAGTCGAATAATTGACTTATTTCTGGGAACAAGGACCCAGGTTGCCAAAAGACAAAATACTAATCATGTTTTTTCCAAATTTATCGCAATAACTCGATCATTGAAGGAATTAACATCAGGTTCTTATGGAAATAGGCCCCTTAGCGTTCAGCTAGGAAGCTCTGTTGATTCTTTTTCCGAGATACAATCTAGTTTCACACCAATTCAAGTTTAATGTTCTGGATTGGCATCATTCTTACAATTCGAGAATTTTCTCCTTGGATATAGCAACTAACATAATATCGGCTCGCTATTAAGTTTGTTTGGCTTAAAAGCAAAGTCCTGCGACGAAATTGATAGTATTAGTATGGGTGAGGATTGGTCGGGTTCAAAGAATGCTCATGGTTCAAACTTAATTTAGTTAATTTGGGCTTTTTGAAGTTTCGACAATAGACACAGAAAATATCTAAATTAATCTTATGAATTTTTGAAATTCGTAATACAGCACGTTCCTCAACTTCAATGTTAGAAATGAATAATTGGCAAAAAGTCCAATGAGCTAGTTATTATCAGACAAAAATGAGACTTACATTACTGCTATTAGCAAAAAGTTTAGTAATATTATTAACTTAGGGTGTTTAGGTCATCACCAATGGTAGCCTTTTGGCACTGTCGGCTTTTTCTGAGTTAGAATCGCAGATACCTTATTCAGGTCGGTTGCCGTAGTCACATTCCAATTTTGCGAATGTCTTGTCTGCATGAATCCGGCCTTAAACCCATCGTCCGAGTAAATTGTCCTGGATGGCTCCGTAAGCAACGGCATTCTCTCCAGGGATAATTCTCTTTGTTTAGACTGGCTTGACCTTAATCGGGAATTCTGCTGAGGAATATAATTCTCACTCGGAGCCGTATCACATCGATTTTCTCTGTTCTCATAAAACTCCAAACTCGGGTTTGTCATCTGGTTATTCGAGCTCTTCTTGCGGTTTTTCGATGAATAGCCTGTTCCCACTATGCATTGAGGAGCACTGCTGTCCTTATCCTTAATACCGTAGTTTATCTTTGATGTGACATCATACAATGGCTGGATATTTGCGGCCATTTTGGCAAGAGGCATGCCATATGAGAACCTCTCATCGATAGACCTTCGCTCAATAGAAGCGCCTCCTCCATGGCTATTATTCATGCCCATGATTGGAGTCAGCGCTCTTCTTTCGATCGTCCCGTACACTCTTTGACTCGAATCCTCTCGTTCTTCAGTTTCGACTCTCGCTCTTCCAGGATTAGGGTCAACGAGCTCTCTGCTTAACCTTAGCCGGTAACCAACAAAATCTTTCGCAGTGGTTGCGTTCTTCGGCAGCAAATCTTGGAAATGTCTTGATTGAGGCCTCGTAGCATTTGACAACTTGCGAATTTCATGCTCTTTGTTCGACGCCTTTAGCGTATCATTATTACTACGGGTTAGCGTTGAATCCTTTTCTAAATCAGGTGCAGGAGTCTCGGACGCCGTTTTCGAGTCCTCAGTCCTGGTCAACAGCCTATCAGGAGTAACATATCGGGTCCACTGAGCACCTCTCAAAGGTTTTTTGGGAATATTAGCGCGATGTTGTTGTGTAGAGCTATCAGGATTTGTGGGCAGTCTCTCTTCAAGAGGTGAAATGCTAGCGCGTTTTTGCTTTTTTGGGTCGTGAATCAAATGTGATATCCGACTCAGAACTGAAGCTGTAGTGATGGTATCGACGTATGCATCTAAGCGTTCGTTCGATATCTGTGGGTCGTAGTCAATTTTGTTCTTTTCCTTCAGTTTCATCTTATATGAGTTGATACTACGCTCGATTTCGAGATTTCTGCTCATAAGCGTCTTGAAGTGCTGAGCGATAAGCTCTCTTTTTTTCTCGATGTCAATTGTTTTAATCCCGATCGGCTTTTTCCCTGAACTCATTTTCATATGATTCGCATACAAATACCCTGCATTATGATCTAAATCAGCAATCACGTCATAGCAGTTTCCTTCATATTGATCGGTAGGAATGTTAATATTAACATACTTAGGGCAGGTTTCTTCTTTCATGTTATCTGATGCTCTCTGACGAGAGAATAAAAATCGAGGCTTCTGAGAGCCCGGCTGCTCCTGACTCACTTGCTTTTGTTGTTGGCAGTTTTCCTTTGCAGTTTCATCCTTCTTCGGCCTTTGATATCATGATATATATTAATACTTCCCAGTAAATATTTTTTGTTTTACTTTGAATTTTTCGTGCTAAATTGCGAATCGGTCTGAGAGGAAATTGGTTTCACTGTGTTCGTAAGGCTATTAATCGGAATAACCTTTAAGGCCTGCTTCTTATGATTATCTTCGCTGGGCTCCTGGCATTTCTGACTCAGCGCATCTAAACTGGTAGTGGTGAGCACTCCGAGAGGTTCCGTTGACTGAGAGGGCTCTGTACAAATCGAATTAAGCGACAATGCAGGTTCTCTTTCTGGGGTTTTTTCTGAGGTGAGTCTCCTTTCAGGGAGCGGCTTGTAGGCAGTGCCCTTCGGCATCCTCATCACCAGAGCATTGGACTTCTCTTTCAGGATATCTTGATACCTCTTCCTGGAAATCTCAATGAGCCATTTAGCTAAAATCGCGACTAGAGGAAGCTAAGCGAAATATGAGAAAAACAAAGACGAAGGCTAAGATCATACGTTCATAAGCTGCAAGTTTGAGTAGATCCTCTTGAGCTCCTCGATTTTCTTCGGAAGCCGTAAATATTCGAAAAATTTCAGATAGACTTTTGAGATATCTCTGATCTCTCCGCTTTGACAGTACTTTTTGTATTCGAAATCCGGGAACAGTTTTTGCATAATCTCATATGATTTCGCTTGAAAACGGCTTGAGTAATAATGTAAGTAATCAGATCAACGCAAAGAAACGATACATGCGAAGTGAAGGTTCGAAATTTTGGTAGGCCAGGATGATTTCGACGTAATCATTTTCGCGTAGGACTCTCATCTTCTCGTTTTTTCTGAGGTTCATAATGTAGGTGGATAGATCATTGATTTGCTGCGAAGTAAGCGAGTAAGTGGAGTCGAAATCAATCTGTGACTGAAGAGAGTCAAATTTTTGGATTAGATCTCTTATTCCGTTGAGCCGTTCGTTCAATAGCTGGTAAATCTCTTCCATTAGGAGCGATTATCTTTGGCGTTCTATTGACAAACGGAAAAAAATTTAAATCTTAACAACTTAAATTTATTTAATGATCTTATTGTCGTTGTTTTTCATGAAAAGCGACTGAGGTTTCGTTCTGATAAAATGTGGAAATAACTACACAAAACATTTGATTTGGGTTATTGGGTTTTGTGGTTGAGCTTCGAGGATATTCTTTTTTACAAGGTTAGAATGGTTTATATTTTTCAATGATAGGTAAGGTATCGAGGTGGTCATGCTATTGTTAAGATAAGAGTTGTATACTAAGTAAACAATTCATTTTGAGACTTTAAATGTTTTCTGAACGAATATCATTGATGTCGGGAAAGATGAGCTGTATCTCTCTTGCATGAGAGAGACAGTGTTTCTTAGATGAAATAATGGAGAGGCCTTATCCAACAGTGGCCTTTCGACAACTCTGTAAGCATAAGTGATCGAAATGAAGAATTCTCCTTAATAGAAAATCGAGCTAGATTTGTTAAGCCTGAGTGTAAATTACTATTTGAAATATTTGTAAATTGGAAATCATAAGAAAGCCACTGAATGTTACTATAACGAGCTCTACCAGAAGAAACTAAGCTCGCCACATTTATAAAACTTTCCAGGCATTGATGATTTATTATCATCAAATATGCATCCGAACTCTCAATATGAAAAAATTAATGTGAAGGTCAACCGATCCCTTTCAAATACCAAAAAAAACCTCCTTCTACTCCCGTAATAATAAAAAATTCATTTTCTCAGCATTTTGTACACATTATTCTTTTGAAACAAAACAATTTCTAAGCTACCTCAGTGTTGATTCAGCTAAATGAAAAAAAATTCAACCAGCACTTTTGAATGCAATCATGATTTAGGAATCTCATTTTTTTATCAGGACTCTAAGAGCCCAAATTTGATCAGAACAGAGTCAAAAAGCTAATCGCTGAGAGGCCGGCTTTGCCTTAAAGCCCCGATTTAATTATTTTTTTTAATTAAAATAACCTTAGCTTCCGCGACATGAAGCGACCTTTTACCTGCTCTGCCATAATTCTTTGTTTCTAAATTCCGCCTGGAATTTAGAATGAATCCTCCCAAGAACCCACACCTACTAAAGAAGATTTGGGCTACCAAGCAACCCTTCGAGGCCCAAACTTCGCCCCAACCAAATTCTCTCTTCTCAATTCAGCAACTCTCGAAAACCAAAGCATTCTCTCTACTCGCTAACCTCTCAGAAGAACCTACACCTCGCCAAGACAATCAACCATTCTCTCAACCTTCAAAAACTCAACAATCTAGCCAGAAATCAGCGTTTTCTGACACAAACAGCAACTATCGTCAAGCTCGCCCGAATAAAGCAGAAGTGCATCAGACTCCGAATTCGGCCGTCATTATCATTACTGACAATTCGGCCGTTTCATCTGACCAATCAGGAAGCGAATCTCCTGGTTCAGGTCAGGGAGACGGCGAATCTGATGGTGGTGGTGATGGAGATAGTGGCTCTAAGACCGGTGAAGCCCCCTTGGGGGTGCATAAGAAAATTAAACGTGAATGTGACCACCATAGTAATAACAATTCTGATCATCGGAAGCCTTGCCAAGTGCATCCTCAGACAGAAAAGGCCCATGCTAAATGCCATCATCGCGTTCATTCCACTGTTCCAAGCAACCAAAGCAATAAGTCCTTCGAGCTTGAAAGCGAATGCAGCACCAATGACATGCAATGCGAAGAAATTCCAGAGTTTTCTCCTTTTATGGGATTCGCCTCATGTTCTCGAGACGAGTTCCAGAAGATGGAAGAATTCAAACTGGATGACGAAAGCTGCTACCAAGATTCCACTACTTGCAGTGACGAAGACCCATCTTATCTCAGAGAGGCCTTTGAAATTGCAGGTCAGTACGAAGGAACCTGCACAAGTAAACATTGTCCCAGTGAAAAGACACTACTCCAGTTCACGTATATTTTTATCTCTTGACGATTGATGGCTAATGTATCTTTCATAGATGCAAGCTCGGACACGCATTCGAAGTAAGCTTAGGAGAACTCCGGAAAAAATGGTGTCCTCGATGCCATACAAGTTTGCAGAAGTTAATAGAATATGCTATCTCGCATAATGGAAGAGTCCTGAATACCTACTACAGTGATCGAATAACGTATGAATGTGAAAAAAAGCACACGTGGAACATTGGACATAAGAAGTAATGAAAGAATTGGAAATTTTATTAATTGATTTGCTCTGCAATAGTGCTCAAAGGAGATGGTGCAGTCAATGTGCTAAATCCGAACGCGCAGCAGTCAAGCAGCAATATAAAGAGGAAAGTCAGAGGAGGCAAACTATCGATGCTGAACTTCAAGTATAATTCTTTATTAGAGAGAGATAATTAATTTGTAAAGAAAAAACTATTTGAAGAAGCAAAGAAGAAAAATGCGCTGCCGAACATGCAACCGAATGCCTCTCAGACCCCGATACACGATGCGAAGAAGAACATGATTGACTATTTCGAGAAGATCGAAGCCAATGTCGACCGATTAGCACGAAAACAAACCGCTGAGTTCATTGCAGCTAAAGGCTCTAACAGCGAATGCACCAAAGAGCAAGTCTTACAAGTCTATAAAGTCGTTCTAATGCCAGAAGAAATCTTCAAGAGCTATATGTAAAGCATTTCCATCCTGATCCTCTTGTTAAACGGCTCTTTATAAGGTTTAACCTGCCTCTAGATGCACTGAAAGCTGATTTCAGAAGGCTGGCAAAACTCATCCACCCTGATAAAAACAAGCATCCGCAAGCTGGAATCGCGTTCCAAAAGGTTTACAAGATTTATGAACTTGCTGTGAGCAAACTGAGCCCAGCAAACTGAGTGAGAGAGAAGAGAAATTTGGCTGGCGCAAGTCAAGCCTTGAAAGTAAAATCCAAAGAAGATAGACCGCATACCATTAAGTTTTATTATCTATATATATATGCCCCATTGCACAATTGTCCCACTAGAATTCACATAACCCCATTGATTCTTTGTACGACCACTAGGTTAAAAAAACCTCTGAGCCGCCCCACCGTGAACTGATTCTCTTTAGTTGTTGGAACCTTCGCAGCGCTAATAAATAAGGGACTTATGGAATACTTTAGATTACTCTTTGAGTCTCCGATAAGTTGCGTTTGTAATTTTAGAAAAGAAAATAACAGCACAAACTTACCCGCATAATGAGAATTTGAATATTCGAGTTCAATTGCTGTTTTTTCGTTGAAAGTGAATGACTTTGAAGTTCCAACTCTCTGAATTGCATTAGAATTAGAGGATTCTAAATAAAGTAAAATGTAAGAGTTTAGTCATACGGAGGAGACCGAAGAAAGGGAAACAGTTTTTAAATTTTCTTCAATAATTTCTGATCAGAAATCCGACATGTAGTACAGTCCGAAACTTGTTGCCAAGATAAAAAAGCGAAGTTTCCATGGTGTTTCTTTGATATAGTCTAATTTATAACGCTCCAAAGACATCTGATTCTGCAATCGCCTTTGAAATTAATCAAGTATTTCGACGCTTATAAACTGCGAGTTGCCTTGCAAAATCTACGTCTTGATAGATAATAGTGCAAAAAAGAGAGCGAATACGCTCCAGAATTCCAAGTATTCGATTGGTGTGCACTGTTATAGTTATTCCCAGTTCGATTCATAATCCGTGATTTCAGAGACTATTCAAACTTTTTATTTAATTGGTGCGAGAATGATGCATCAAAAACGTCTCTTGTAAACGCAACGAACGAATTGTAGGAAACTGCCTTACCTATAATTTTTTCAAGAGTCCAAAAATGTTAAATGCCTTAATAATAGTAATATTATCGATTATATGTATAATTTAACAAAAGGCACAATCTTTCCTTTCTCGTCCACAAAAACCTCTCGCAACGACAAAACAGCGCAGCTCGACTCAGTTCCCACAGTTTGGTCCTCCTTCTCAAAAAAATTGGAGTCAATCGTCCCAACTATCTGCATCAATTATCAACCCGGCGAGTTTGATTTGAAATCTGCAGACTCGATCCAGATTAACAATAATAAAATTTTGCCGATTAGTTAAATCATTGTTACCACCTAACTCACTACAATGAAAGCCAATAAGGCATTTGCAACTCTCTACATCCACTTATCAGAGACCGATCCAAATCTGAAAAGCACTTTTTATCTAAACGAAGGCGAAAACATCATCGGTTCAGACCCCAGCTGTACAGTGAAAGTAACTTTCCCGCAAATCGCTCCCAAACACTGTATCATCAACCTGTCTGCTGATGGAGATTATGGACTTGAAGATCTCGGATCAGAAGGAGGGTGTTTCAAGGTCAATGACAGCGGAAAACAGATTAAATGCAAGCCAAAAAAAGAATACGACATCTCCGAGAATACCCCTTTCTATATCTCCAAGTATAAGTGTGTGTTTGTGCTTAATGACAACAAGAAGGAGCCTGCTTCACATAATGATGCAACTATGATGGTTCCAGACCGTGAGGATGAAAAAGAGGCTAGTGATAATGAAGATCGTAGACCGAACAATGCTGGACTCGCTGCAACATTGGTTGATGCGGAAGACGAGGAACCAGTCCCCGAAGAGGAAGAGCATGGTGGGAATGGAGGAATCGCCAGCACGCTGATTATTCCTGAGGGCGAGTCTTTTCGGGCTCCGCCTAGAAAACCAAATAATAATCGATTGAGTGTTCCAGGTGGTGGCGCTGGCGGTGGACCAACGCAACTATTGGCCACGTTGGTTGATGAAGAAGATGAGATGATGCAAGAGGAAGAAGCTAATGGTCATGGTGGAATACAAGCGACTTTGATCATTCCTGAGGAAGAGCAATTCCGACCTCCACCTCGAAAACCGAATAATAATCGATTAGGTGTTCCGGGTGGCGGTGCCGGGGGACCAACACAGCTGTTGGCGACTATGGTCGACGAAGTAGATGAGGAATTGGAAGATGACAACGCAGGAACTGACGGCCATGGTGGAATCGCAGCCACCTTGATCATTCCTGAAGGTGAATCTTTCCGCGCTCCGCCTCGAAAACCAAATAACCGAGCAGCTGCTGGTGGTGGACCAACACAGTTACTGGCAACTATGGTCGATGAAGTAGATGAGGAGTTGGAAGATGATAACGCAGGAACTGACGGCCATGGTGGAATCGCAGCCACTTTAATCATTCCTGAAGGTGAGAGCTTCCAGGCTCCACCTCGCAAAAACTTCCAGCAGCCAGCACGAAAAACAAATAATCTATTATCTGTACCAGGTGCTCGTGGTGGCGGTGGGCCAACTCAGCTCTTGGCCACTATGGTCGATGAGGTACAGAGCACTTTGATTCTCCCTGAAGACGAAGAAAGCGAACCTGCACACAAGATGCCTGTCCCAAAACCAAAAGGTAGAGCTCCAGTGAACGAATTTGCAGCTACCTTGATTCTCCCAGAAGATGACAACAGCGAACCTGCACACAAGATGCCTGTCCCAAAACCGAAGGGCAGAGCTCCCGTGAACGAATTTGCAGCTACCTTGATTCTCCCAGAAGATGACAACAGCGAGCCGGTCCACACTATGCCTGTCCCAAAACCTAAGGGAAGAGCCCCAGTTAACGACTTAGCAGCCACATTGATCCTCCCAGAAGATGAAAACGGTGAGCCTGCGCACGCACTTCCTGTCCCAAAATCAAAGGGTAGAGCCCTAGCAGCGAACGAGATCGCAGCCACTTTGATTCTCCCAGAAACAGACGAGAATCCAGAACCAGCTGCTCTATTAAACAAGAAAGTCCCTCCTAAGAAAAACAATTTACTTGGTGTGCCAGAAAAAACTCAAATTCTCTCCACTCTGCTTCTCGATGAACCTGAAGGAGATAGCGCACCAGCCGTGATAAAAAGCCCAACCAAGAGCCCTACTCATAAACCAGGAAGTGCTGCTAGTTTAATCGCTCGAAATTTAGCTGCGAAAAAAGAAGCCGAAGAAAAGAAAAAAGCTGAAAAAGCGGACGATCTCACAGATCTCTTTGACTTTGATGCGAGCACTCAGCCAACAATTTCAACCAGCAGATTCAAGAAAAGCCCTATAACTTCAACAGAAAACTCTGGGACAGAGCCTGTGATTGAAGCACAAAGAAAAGAAGCTGAGAAGGCTGAGGAATCGAAGAAGCCAATGACTGCCAAAGAGAAAATCGAGGAAGATAGAAGAAAAAGGGAGGAAGAAAAAAAGCGAAAAGAAGAGGAGGCTAAGAGGAAGAAAAAGGAGGCAGAAGAAGCGAAAAAGAAGAAAATGGAGGAAGAAAAGCAAAGGAAGGAAGAAGAGAAAAAGAAAAAGGAGGAAGAGCTCAGAAAGAAGAAGGAAGAAGAGGAGAAGAAGAAAAAAGAAGAGGCAGCTGCAATATCGGATAGGAGAGGCGGAAGAAAGAAACAAGCTGTACCGGATGATGAAAGCAGTGAAGAGGAAGACGCAGAGGACACTGAAGAAGCAGAGGACACTGAGGAATCGGAGGAGGAAAGACCAAAGAGAGGCCCCAAGAAAAAAGTCGCAAATACTCGAAAAAAAGAGAATCCTTCTTCTGATAAAGAAGAGGTAGCAGAGAAGAAGCGAGTCACTCGTGGGTCCAAAAAGATGGATATTGAGCCAGAGAAAGGCTCGAAGAAAAAGGGAGCCACGAAAGCAGCGCCCAAACAGAAAGAAAAAACCGAATCTGAAGAAGAAGAGGAAGAGGAAGAGGTATTAGCGCTTTTGCGCAGTGCTAAAAGGCGCGGTAAGGAGGAGGATGAAGAAGAAGAGCGAAAAACCACTAAAAAGGGCAGTAAAGCTGAAAAAATGGAGGAGGAAAAGACCGTGAGCACCCGAAGCACGAGAGGCAAGAAAAAGAAGGAGGAGGAGCATGAAGAAGAAGTCGAAGAGGAAGAGACAAAAGCGACTAAAGGCAAGAAGCAGAAGGGAAACGCAGGCGAAGCTAAACCGGTACCCAAAAAATCCGGCTCTGGTGGAGCTGCTGCCGTGGAAGATGACTCTCAAAAAAGAGTTTTGTTTTCTGGGTTTGACAAATCAGCTGAAGTCGAGGAGATTAAGAGGAAGTTCGGACTGTTTACGGGAATAAAGGTCGTTGGCGACTTAGACAGAAATTATAATGTGTTGGTCATGGATAAGTTTAAAAGAACGGTTAAATTCCTCTATACTGTAAACAAGGGAATAGAAGTCGTCTCTTATGATTGGGTGACTCAAAGCTTGAAGAAAGGGAAAGTATTACCAATGACTGATTACCAGTATTCTGATAAGGAATCTGAAAAGAAATGGAACTACAACCTCCAAAAGAGCCTCAAAGCCGCCAGGACTTCCAAAGGCGGCTGGCTTGAAGGTATCAGGGTTTGGATGCCAGCGAACGTGCAACCGAGCTTCGAGGAAATGAAGACGCTCGTTGAGAGTGCAGGTGGTACCGTGTTGACGGTGAAACCAAGAGTGTATAGCGAAGACATCGTAATCGTGATGAATGAGGAAGACAAGAAGAGTAAGGACGATTTGCAGTCGGTAGGATATGACATTTATAAGACAGAACTGATTTTGAGTGGAAGTCTCCAACAAAAACTAAACTATAAAGACCATCTGATTAAATAATAGGTTATAAATTTATTTCTTTTTGGTATTTTCCTCTATTCTGTATGCCTCTTGCGTGTTACCTAGCAGTTAAAACGATAAACTAAGTAGGCAAGAAGTTGAATGTACTGATACCATAAAAATTTGGATGATTTGCTTATCATTAGAACTGGTATGATGATAGAGTATTTCAGGATTCTAAAATGGAATTCCCTCATGAGAAAAACCCAAAACAGGCAATTTTTGATTGAAACTGGAAGTATTGCAAATTCCGAGCTGAATTAATCTGAGTTAATTACTGAAAAATTCTATAAGAGAGTTAGATTTTTATCAAACGGCCTTTGCGGCAAACATTTTCTTGTATCAATACTGTCATGAAGTAGGCCTAAAGAGAGGTGTTTCTCTGAGGGGGCGCCAGTAAGGTAGTGTAAATGTTAGAATTTTTTTGCTTTTTTTTTGCTGCATCTAAAAGTGCATTCTTCTGTCATCTCTAACTGTAATCTCTCACTATCTATAGTGGTCACTATAGGTACCCACATATATGATAGTAGTGGGCCATGGAAATGAGCTGCAATACAATCATATGAAATAGAGTGTTATATAGTGGGGCACAATTGTTCTATCATCTATCAGTTTAAATTTTGCCAAGGAGTCAACTTTTGAAAAAATGCTTCGGCGTGAAGTTCTTTCTCCCATTACAATAAAAGGTGCCATTGAGGGAATAAGCCTGGAAGGACATCTCAAGGTGCTGATGACACAAGTTGTCATTTTGAAAATGAGTGGGTTCATGGGTTCATAGTTAATTAAATCTCAGAATGATTCGGGACCTCAAATTGGAGTTTTATAATTCATAAAATAATATCCAAAATTTTCCGAGGATGTCTCAACCCATAGCAAAGCTCCAAGACCGCATGGAGCGCACTTTCTCAAAGAAAGGCGTGAAAGTCCTCGCTGTTGTGGGACTGTTATGGCTGCTAGGTAAAGGATTCAAGAAGGTTTACGACCTTGTTGACCTTACATGGGTTCTCACTCCAAAGAAAATTAAAAATCTGCCTCAACGCTATGGAGCGGGCTCATACGTTATCATAGCAGGAGCTACTAACCGCATCGGCGTTCAATACGCGGAAGCTTTCGCCATGAGAGGATTTAACCTCGTTCTCATTGATGCGGATGCTCAAAAGCTCGATACATTGAAGGCTTCGATCGAGTCAAAAGGGTGGAAGTCAAGCATCAAGACCATCGTGGCTGATTTCAAGACTGCCACTGGTCCTGAGTTCTATGAAGACATCCACAAGCAAACCACTGGTCTCGATGTCTCCATTTTGGTTAACAACGTGCACTTATGGCAGTACGGGCCATTTGAAAAGCGTGCCACGACTCATCTGCTTGAGCATGTCGCTGCTAACCTCATTCCAACAGTATTGATGACAAGAGAATACATCAATGAGCTCCAAGTGCGAAAGCCACACTCCGCAGTCATCAACGTGACGTTGGCTTTTGGAGACTTCCCTCTGCCTAATTTCGTCATGCAGTCAGCCTCTACTTCTTTTGTCAACTACTTCACTGAATGCTTGGCAAAGGAGTACCGTGGCCTTGGTGTTGACGTCTTGCTTTTCAAAGCAAGCTTAGATCTGTTCGATGAACTGAGAGCCGCAGGTAAAATCGCCACAACTACTCAAGCTCAAAAGAGCATTGAAGGGTCATTGACCTGGCTTGGCAGAGGAAGAGTAAATACCTTTGGCACAAAAACCGATGATCTACTTGGATTCTTGTTCTCTAACAGTCCAAGATTCAAAAAGAGAATGATGAGTTTTGTCAGCGGATCAAACCTTGCTGAAGGTTTGCAGACCCAAAAGGCTTTGGCCGGCGGTGACGGCGAAGAAGAGAAGCGTGTTGAAGAAGACTTCGAGATGCCTGTTCAGGAAGAGGAAATCCAATTTGGCGGAAATCCTACTGACGATAACGCCCAAGGTCCTGCAAAAAAGAACCAAAGAAACGTGAGACAAGGTGCCCCGGAGGAAGGAGACGACCAACAAGTTGTTGAGGAAGAAGAAGAATTTAAACCAACTCAGCAAGCTACTCAGGGAAAGAGAGCGAGACAAGAGAGAGCCGTCAGAGCTGGTCGTCCAGAAGAAGACGACTTCGACGCTCACGAAACAATCGTCCAGCTCGCACAAGAGCGAGATACCCTCCTCGCCGAGAGAGATGGCCTCATAGCTGATAAGGCCAGACTCGAAAAGGAAAGCGGCTTATTAAAGATGGAAAACGACAAACTCAAGAGCGAGGTTGCCTCTCTTACTCAAGAGAAGAGCAGCGGATCCCAATCCCACGATCAGGAAAGAAAGAAACTCCAAGATGAGAAAAATAAGCTCCAAACCGAATTAGATCAGGTTAAAGCTGAGAAGGAGCAGCTCAAAGGAGAAAAAGACATCCTCCTTAGAGACAAGGCAGACTTACAGAGAGACATTAACGATATCAAGGGCAGTTTACAAGGAGAAAGCAGCCTTTTGAATGAGGAGAAGGAAAGAATCAGAGCTGAGAAAAACAAGCTTGAGCTCGAAAACCAACAGCTGAAAACAGAAAGAGACGAGCTAAAGGCTCAAAGCGATAAGCTGAAGGAAGAAAGAGACAGACTCCAAGGAGAAAAGGAGCAAGTTGTCCAAGAAATCGCTAAATGCAAAGAAGGATGTGGAAAGAAAGACGAAGTTATCAACACTTTGAACAGCGAAAAGGACCAACTCACAACAGAAAGAGACCAGCTCAAGGGCGAAAATGGTCAATTGAAGGAAGAAAGAGATAGACTCCAAGGAGAAAAGGATCAAGTTGTTCAAGAAATCGCTAAATGCAAAGAAGGATGCGGAAAGAAAGACGAAGTTATCAACTCCTTGAAAGGCGAAAAGGAGCAACTCGAGAAGGAAAGAGACGCACTGAAAGCCGAAAACGATGGCGCAAAGGCAGAAATTGAAAATCTTAAGAAAGAAAGAGACCAACTTCAAGAAAATACCAACGGAGCAAATGACGAGAACGCCAAAATCAAGGCCGAAAGAGATCAACTCAAAACTGAAAATGAGACTATTAAGAGTGAAACCGAGACCTTGAAGACAGAGAATAAGAACCTCAAGGATGAGATCGAATCACTCAAAAATAAAGCTCCAACTGAAACAACTGAAACCACTAAAACTGAGAAGTCTGATAAATCTGACTCAAGCTCAAGCGAATCAGAAGAAGGAGAAGAAGAAACAAAAGAAGGAGGCAAACCCAGCGCAAAAGACAAACTCGCCAAAGCAGCAGGACTCGACAGAAAGAAGCTTCAAGAGATTGGCAAAAAGAGATCCAGCAAATTCAGCATTAAAGACGTCGTCAGAATGGCTTCAAGTCTCGATGACCAGAGGAAAATCATTGCTAATGACGTCAAGGCAGTCTCTGATGATTTGAGAAAGAAAGGTGTGAGACAATGCAATCTTTCAATCGGTATTGATTGCACAGCCTCCAACGAGTTCAGTGGCAAAGTTTTCTTCGACGGCAAGAGTCTTCATGCTATCTCCGACAAAGAAATGAACCCATACGAAGAAGTCATGCAGATTTTGGGTTCTATTGTCATGCATTTCGATAACGACTCGAAAATCCCAGTTTTCTTGTTCGGTGACGCTAAGACAAGAGCGAAGAGCGTTAGACCTCTCTATAGTGAAGGCGGTGAAGAGGCTTGCAAGGGTCTTGATCATCTCCTAAGCGTCTATAGAGATACCATCCCTAAGGTCGAATTAGCCGGACCAACGACTTTCAAGCCTCTCATTGAAAAGGTCGTGGGTATTGCCAAGAAGACAAGACAATTCCAATGCTTGGTTATCGTTGGAGATGGTGCTGTGACGAACATGAAGGAAAATATTGACGCTATCACCAAGGCTTCGGAGTTCCCAGTGGCCATCGTGATGGTCGGTGTTGGCGATGGAGATAGCAACACCAAATCGTCGGATCCATGGGCTGGAATGAGAGAGTTGGACTCAGGTGTCAAGGGCAGAAAGTTCGATAACTTCAACTTTGTTTTGTATCAAAAGGGTATGTCTCCTAGTGAGTTTGCTAGATTAGCTTTGTCCGAGCTTCCTGAACAATTCGCTTATTGTGTTGAACAAGGCTGGATTGACGAATAGGTCTGAGAAAATGCGCAGTTAGTTGCACGTATATAATGCATTCAAATTTGTTGTTGTCAAACATTGCATCAAAAAATTGTTCGTAATTGCATTTATTTCAAAAAAGTTAGTCAAAAACAGCAAAGAAAATAAAATTTTTCTAATAAAAAACACCCGTAGTTAAAATGCTGAAAATGGAGATTTAGTTCATTTTAGATCCGTAAGATCTGTAAAATGTGCGGTCTAGAGTACTTAACGAATTTTCGATTGGTTTTTCTGCTATTCGAGCCATTTTAGTATTAAATCTTGTTCTAAAGCGTCTTCGGGTAATTGTTGCGTCTATCTAAGCTGGATTTCGAATTCGAGTCCATCCACAATCACTTTGATGGCTAATCTATACGGAAGGGCTGGTATTGGGACCGATCGTGCGAGAGAAAGGTCTTTCTAAGGCATTTATCTGAGAAGATTAAATTACGGATTAATTCGCAACCTCAAATTGGAATTCTATAATTTTAAATATCCAAATTTCTGAAGAATGTCACAACATCTAACAAAGATCCAGGAACAGCTTGAGCGCACATTCACGAAGAAAGGTGCGCAGGTTCTCTCTGTCGTGGGACTGCTATGGCTGTTAGGAAAAGGAGTTAAGAAGGCCTATGACCTCGTTGACCTCACATGGGTCCTTGCTCCAAAGAAAATTAAAAATCTGCCTCAACGCTATGGAGCAGGCTCATATGTCATCATAGCAGGAGCTACCAACCAGATCGGTGTACAATATTCGGAGGCATTTGCCTTGAGAGGATTTAACCTCGTTCTCATTGATGCGGATGCTCAAAAACTCGAAGCGTTGAAGGCTTCGATCGAGGCAAAAGGGTGGAAGTCAACCATCAAGATCATTGTGGCTGATTTCAGAAAAGCCACTGGTCCTGAGTTCTATGAAGACATCCACAAACAAACCGCTGGTCTCGATGTCTCTGTCTTAGTCAACAACGTCCATCTTTGGCAGTACGGACCATTCGGACTGCGAAACACGACTCATTTGGTTGAACATGTCGCTGCTAACCTCCTTCCAACAGTATTGATGACAAGAGAATACATCAATGAGCTCCAACTGCGAAAGCCACACTCCGCAGTCATCAACGTGACGTTGGCTTTTGGAGACTATCCTCTGGCTAATTTCGTCATGCAATCGAGCTCCACTTCATTCATTAACTACTTCACTGAATGCCTGGCAAAAGAATACCGAGGTCTTGGTATTGACATCCTGCTGTTTAAAGCAGGCCTAGACCTGTTCGATGAACTGGGTAAAGCAGTATCGAGTGCTCAGGTTCAGAAGAGCATTGAAGGGTCATTGACTTGGCTTGGAAGAGGAAGAGTAGATGCCTTCGGAACAAAGTCGGATGATTTACTCGGATTCTTGTTCTCCAACAGCCCAAGGTTTAAAAAGAGAATGATGAAGTTTGTTAATGAGGCGTCTCTTACTGAGGGTTTGAAGACTCAAAGAGCCTTAGGCAATGGTGAAAGCGAAGAAGAGACCAAAATTGATCGAAGAGCTCCTAGCCAAGGCTCTGAGAGAATCGTAAGTGCTGGTCTTCCAGAAGATGGCAGTCGAAACGACGCTGAGCTTAACCAGCTCAGACAAGAACTCAACAAACTTAAACTAGAAAGAGAACGCATGAAGGAAGACCAAGTCAAGCTGGAAAAGGAAAAAGACTTGCTGAAGAGCGAGAACGACGTACTCAAACGCGAGAACGCCACTCTGACTCAAGAGAAGAGCAGTGGATCCCAATCTCAAGATGAGGAAAGAAAGAGACTCCATGATGAGAAAAATAAGCTCCAAATCGAATTTGAGAAGATAAGAACTGAGAGAGACCAACTCAAGATAGAAAGAGACGCTCTCCTAAGAGATAAGGCAGACTTACAGAAAGACGTTAACGATCTCAAGGGCAACTTGCAAGGAGAAAGCGCTCAATTGACTGAGGAAAAGGAAAGAATCAGAGCTGAAAAGAATAAGCTTGAGCTCGAGCATCAACTCGTGAAGGCAGAAAGAGACCAATTGAAGACTCAGGCCGAGCAGCTGACTCAAGAAAGAGACCAGCTCAGAGGAGAAAAGGAGCAGGTTACTAAAGAAAGAGAGCAATTCAGAGGTGAAAGCGCACAAAAAGATAATGAAATTGGCACCTTGAGAGGCGAAAGAGACCAACTCCGAGGAGAAAGCGAAAACTTGAAGAAAGAAAGAGATGCTCATAAGGAAGACGCAGATAAATTGAGGGCTGAGACTGAAAACCTCAAAAAGGAAAATGCCAATTTGAGTGGCCAGACCCAGAAACTTCAAGGCGAAAAGGATCAACTCGAGAAGGAAAGAGACGCATTGAGAGCTGAAAGTGACAATGCGAAAGCAGAAAACGACAAGCTGAAGAAAGAAAACGAGCAGCTTCAAGAGAAAACCGATGGATTAAACGATGAGGTTAACAAATTGAGAGCCGAAAGAGATTTCCTCAAATCAGACTTTGAGAAAGTTTCAAGCGAAAATGAACTATTGAAAGTAGGAAATGAAACCCTTCAAAAGGAGATCGAAACGCTCAAAGCTGAAGCCGCAGAAAATGAAGAAGAAGGGGAAGAAGAAAATGGTGAAGACGAAGCCTAACCCGCGAATTTACTAAGCACCTGACTTCCGGTCTAGTATGCTTAATACGTGGCGCGAGATTGGAACGAATAATAGTTTGTTAAAAGTAATCACATTAGATCCAACCGTTGCGTCGATAAATTGTTTGTAATTTCATATATTTGAACCGTATTGCTTGAAATATTAGGAACATTAATTTCAAAGTGTAACACAAACAGCATCCAATGAAATGTGATTCACTCCAAACTTATTATTCTGCTCCAATGGCCGATACTAACTCGGGAGAGATTTATCGTTTGAGCGGCTTTTATTATCGATATAACTATTATGACTCTTGCGAATTAGTGCAAGTATCAGAATAAATAATATCTAACAGGAAATCAGCTCTATGGAAACTCTTTCCTTCAATTTCAAGGTATATCGCGTTATTGACCTCGAAACCAATACCGCTGAATGGGTAGACTATAGCACTTTGGAGATCCTGGAACCGGGTGCAGACCCCTGGGATGACGAAGCAAAACCACTCATCAAGTTCGAAAACCCTACATCCAAGTCGGGAGAGGTCAAGAAATTCACAACTTCATATTCAACCTACGCTCATTTCTTCAAACACCTCCCTGACGAAGAGTTTCCTGAACCAAAAATCAAATTCCGCGGTTCGAATTCTCTTTTTGTATTGGAAGACGTTAAACTACCGAGTTCGAGTCTCGATAGATTCCAGATCGCAGCTATCGAGATGCCCTTGACTTGGGATAAGGCGCACTTCAAACAAATTAAATTCAAAATCCTCACAACGCTGAACCTGAGATTCTGCTTCTCTCGGGAGGCTTTCCTTTGGACGATCACCGATAGGATGAGAACTCTGATCTACAAATGCACTAAAGAAGTGCTCAATCTCACCGTGCGACGCCTTTCAAATGTCTCGAGTCTTGCGTTCCTCACAATCAATGACGTATTGCAGAATTTAAGAGATCATAACGAAGCGGGGACATTCAATGTGCAAACGATAATAGAAATGCCTAATTTCGTTGAATCAGCAAAGAATCTCATCTATAAAACGTTGTTGACTTACGGGATATTCCCGGCGTTTGTTGAAATCAATACCATGGGCGAGAACCGCGTTGAGAAAATAAAGCAATGGGTGTTTAAGTTCTTCGCAGATTCTTTCGTGTCGCCTTGGGGACCGCTCTACCACGCATCGTTCATCCTGGGAGGCAGAAGGTATAACTTCGTGAACGACCCTCGCAATCCCAGCTATCAAGACCGTCTACTGATCTCTGACCTGAGTCAGAGGTCATTTGGGAGGTCCTCTGAAGACAGGAACTTTTTTCAGTTGAAGCTCTTTGATTTCTTTCCTTTGGACCACTGGGTTGAGGGAATTTGGGATTTGATTCGGGCTAAGCCATTGCCTTCAAGCAAAACTTTCTCAGCTAAAGAGTCGTTGAAATCATTTTGCCTCAGAAACGCGCAGAAATTAGCATATGCCATCGCTGAGGAGTTTTATAACGAGTACATTAATCACCTCCCGCAGAGCATTTGGGTGCAGTTTGTTTCCGTGCTTGCTGATATCGAGCTTCGTGATTACAGTATTACGCAAAATAACTGCCAAACCATCGTGTCAGAGATAGTGTATATCTTGTCCCAGAGGCTCCAGAAGTACCTGGAACCAAAGCTGGAGCCGAATTTGGAGTTTTTCAAGATAATCTACGGCGATGACGCGCAAAGCGTCCTTGAGAACGCTCTGAATAGATTCGGCGCGCAGCCGAAGCTTCCAGTCATTAGACACTTTAAACTCGTGCATAAGCTGGATTATTTTTCATTTTATGTTGATAAGATCACTAGAGAATGCCTGTCCAGTGGGAATTTCGATAAACTTGATGAGAATTTCCAAGGAGCAAAGTACAACAAATTCCTCAAAATGTTCTACGATGAGTTTTGTGTGCAAGCTGAGGTTTTTAGAAGCAAGAGACCATCCTTCATCGAGAAGTCGCCACGAGTGTCAGACGACTTGAAGCCTACGCCTCAAGAGGAAGAAGAAGAAAAGAAAGATCAACTTAACCTGGAAGTGAAGTTCCCAAAGGATGTTTCAGTGGAATTGGATGTGAGGGAGAGCGACTCAGCGTCTAATGGAGGAAAAGATAAGAACTATGACTATATTCATTACTTGATGCATTGTGTGTATAATGATCTGTTCAAACTGAAGAGAAGCATCAAGGTTACGAAAGAAAAAATCAAGTCTCAGCTGAGCAGAAACGATATCGCATTTAATAAGCTTGGACGAGGGAGCATTATGAGGATACTTGATGAAGAGCCTCAGATGAATGACGTCATTGGGCCGTTAGTTGAAGAGATTAATAAATATTCCATTGAGAAAAATAAGAAGAAATTCATTCTTCATGAAATCTGCTTCCATTTCTACAATGGGCTCCGAGCCTCGCTTCT
>ENA-UOTZ01000512-UOTZ01000512.1-compost-metagenome-genome-assembly--contig:-NODE-512-length-32365-cov-23.012946_pt1 | contig 32365 bp, 20 predicted proteins | sample MGYA00238144_ERZ746983 | MGnify/ENA primary metagenome ERZ746983 (study PRJEB28759, sample SAMN06268863) | compost metagenome | isolation source: single cell | place: USA: California, Emeryville, Joint...
CATCTCCCAGCTTTAAATCTGGGTACTTTTTAACGAGCTAGCATGTGGAAACGTCGTAATGAGGATAAAGGTGTTTTGATGAGGAGTACTAGGTTTCTCAGCGTGTGAAAAGACGAGAATCGCTGCGAGATCTTATATTCCAAGAAATTCGTTTGAACGTTGATAACATATGACTATAATGATCGGTAATGGGATTAGTTAGATGGCACAAAGGGTATCGATGTGGATTACTGCGTATTTCTGGCCGGCGCCTTCAACGATCTCGTGTGTGATAATTTGAGCTTTTAATTTGTCGTTGTTTTCAAAGAATTCGTTATAGAAGTCTTCGAGTTCCTTATTGGAACCGGTGTCTTCCTCAACACCCCAGAAAGTTTCGTAGTGCGATAATATTTTGTTAATTTCGCTGTTCATTCTTAGCTCTACCCGAATAGATCTGAGTTGAAAATATATTTTCAATGAGGTATAGTGAATTAATCTCTGAATATATTTGATAATCAAGGAATATTTATTTATTCACGGATTGTGTTTTGATTTGTGTGTAAATTGTGTTTGAACCCCTTTGAGAAAATCAGAAGTTTCCCATGTCAGAAAATAGTACAAAAAAACGATTCGTCTCCTCAAGACACGTATTTGAGTTGGATTATTGACATTTACATGTAACTTTAAGGAAGAATTTGCTGAAAAAGCACATGATTAAATTCAAATAAAGTCTTATTCGGTTAATTAAAAGGTCGTTCAATCTGGTGGCCGTATGAATTATTGCTGAAGGAAAAAGCGTTTCTAGGTTCAACTTAGAAATGCTAATATTAATATGAGTAAATTCAAGATATTTCTTTTAGAAAAGTTGAGTTTGCCCTTCAGCATCGTCTTGAATGCTCACTTTTGCTACGATTCAAAGAAGAAAAGACTCCAACAGCGACAATTTAGCCCAGCATCTAAATAAATATAATCATTTGCCGAAATAAACGAGATTATTGAGAGATGCTCGATAGCGACTTATTCAACTCGCTGCAGCTTACCTTGTCCCTCTATTTTAGACAACAAACCTTTTTTCTAAGTCTAAGTAATTCGGTATTATTCCAAATCGTTTTTATGCTCGTCTACGCAGGCAGCTGAATTTTAATCGAAGATTAAACCGAACGTATGTTATTTTTTAAAAAAATTTCAATAATAGCAGGCCGAATTATTCTACAAAGATGAGATTGGTAAAAACTCGGGCATTTCATCTGGAGTACTTGAAGACAGACGACGAGGCTTTTGACGAAGTAAACAAAATGCTATTCGTCAGCGGCGAGCATGGTAACAAAGTCGCCGGCTTCATTACTATTGTAAGTCTAAATAATTATCGGCCACTCAAAACCATCCTTGCCCACAGCGATCTCATCGTAAAACTCAAATACATCCCCTCTGCTCGTTTGCTCATCAGCTGCAGCCTTGACGGACTCGTCAAGGTCTGGAAACCTTACTCCAATTTCAAATTATTCAAAAACTTTCGCCATATGGGCGCCACACTATCCTTTGCATACCTGCCAAAATCGAATTTACTTATGGCTGGCGGAGAATATGAAGGAATTAAATTTTGGGGCGGCATCGCTGATGGCCCTCAAGCGGGCTCCGGGCCTCAACGGAAGCTGCCTCCCCAGATCGAGCACAAGGTCACCTGCTTGGAATACCTTCCAAACAGTGACACGATCACTGCGAGGACAAATAGGACACTGAGAATCAATAAAGGGAATTCTGGTGCCTGGAACTGGCATATCCAGACCGATAAGGACATCATTAACCACTCGGTAGACCAGAAGAAACGTCTAGTGTACCTCGGGACGAAATGCCGGACTGTTGAGGTTCATCTGCTAGGGAAGAAGAACGAAAGTCAGCGTCTTGCAGTGTATACCATGGAATTTCCTCTGAGTCGTTGGTGCTATTTGCCTTCTGATGGGTCGATTTTCTTATTCAGCGACAGAAGCGTCATCCGAAATGCGCAGTATGTTGAAGGTAGCGCAGAGATAATCACCAGCAAGATTGAAATGAGGCTTGATTGCCACTCACTGGTCGAGCTAGAAACAGAGAAGCTCTTTATTGGAGCATCGGGTTCTCAGAACATCATTTTCTTAAGCAAACCTGCGGTTTGCGCGTCACATTGAATTTGAAAATATACATGAACTATTCACTTTAAATATTATCATATACTTACTTCCTATATACTGTTACTTCCTGCACTTATACTTGGTTACCTACTAACTTCATATTCTTGATAATTTGATAGTTCCTCACCTCTATATCTTTATGAGGACAGTTTCACAATGTATAAACTTAGCTGATAATGAAAAATTGCTAATAAGATAACACTTTGTGTTTGGAAATGGGAATATTTGCGTAATTTGTTACAAACCGTCAAAGTCTTTCAAAGCAATAACCACTGACACAAAACAATAATTTGCGAGAAATTCTAAGATGAAGGAAGGCTCAATAAGTCTTTAAAAAAAAATAGTCTCTCAAGCCTTGCAAATTTGTGATGATTCCAAATGATTTTTAATACTTATATCAAATTTTGTTAAGGTCTTTCGATTCTTTATTGCGGTTGGACTAAAAGAAAATCAGATTAGAACTTGTTTTATTATGAGGAAACATATTACTTCTATGGATCAATTCACTGTGTTGAGGAGGAACGATGGAGAGCGGACCAAGACCTCTGTCTCTTCTCAAATTGCTCTTATAGACCCACCAGACAAGGGCAGCCAAAACGGCGAGACCGATCAATATCGCGAGGATCCAAATCCAAACTGAGACGCCGACTCCACCGGTTCCTTCGAAGGTGTAGTATTCGTCTGTGTCGATGTAGTCGATGCCGTTAGGAGCGACTTGAACTCTAACCTTTATCGTAGAGACATCCAGCTTGGATAGATGCGTGTCAGGAGTCAAACACTGGATGGTGGAGTCGTCGATCATAGTCGCTTTGGTAGTACCCTTGTCTCCGAAGCGGCAGGTGATTTCGCTTGTAATTGCGGATTTATCAGCCACATACAGACCGCCAGAATAAGCTATTTAAGAAATGAAATATTAGTCTGGTGAAGATGATGATGGCATACTTGCTGCGAAATTGTGGGTCTTATTGGATTTGACAGTAACCACGGTGTTTTTATCCACTGGGCCGTTCTTAGGACTGATATCTGTGAGAACAGGCGGATCGTAGTAGGTGAATGTCGTTCCGAAGTCAGACCAGCCTTCGATTGAAACGTCTTTCGAGAGGGAGGAGGAAGAGGAAGCGGCAAGGATGCGAGAAGAAGCTGATTTAAGAGTGCTGTAATCCTCTTCGACGAGAGAAAGCGCGAATGGAGTCACGAAAGGCAGAGCTCCGATGTTAAGAGGCATAGGAGCTGGTGGAGATTTGCATACGAGGACTTTCGAGGACACGATGCTGCCGAAAGTGATCGCGTTGTTTCCTGGGATACCGAATCTGCATCTTGGGACTGAATCAGACAAGAAACCGTAACCTGAGATAGTTATCTAGTTATCAATAGAAAAAATTAATTATTTGAGCCTCTTAATTCAATAAATTACCGGTGTTCCTCCGCTGACAGGCCCTCTTGATGGGCTGATGCTTGTGATTTGGAAAATAGAGACAGGAGCGCCGTTCTTCAGCTCATAAACGTGCTCGTTGAGCGAAATCGTAATGTTTTGAACGGCAGACATTGTGTTGTAGTCAATATCGATTCTGCCGAACTCGCATTCAATTCTTCGACCATATTTATCAACTCTGCCGTCTACAACGGTATTTGCGAGCTTGCAAGTCAATTTAGATCCGTAAAATTCAGATTTGATGTGGTCGCCTTCAATGTAGATCGTGCCACCAGAGCGAGGAATAGCTTTTGGGTAGTATTTTTTGATTGATGGCTGAGCGTAGTAATTAAATCCTTCAAGGACTTGAACCCATTGGGCGCCATTAGTCGAGTAGAAGAAATCCACTTTGCCGTAGAAATCGCCACCGCGTTTCGATTCAGGGAGATAGCATCTAATATTTGATAAGCTTCTACTGCTATTAAAAAACTAAAATTTACTGCATGACAGTGGCGTTAACAAAAACGGCCTTGGAGAATACACCATCGATTTTACATCCCACGCCGTCTCCTTTAGAGAATCCTGAACCTTGGATCGTGATCAAAGTTCCTATATTAATTAATGATCGAATTAAGTTATTATGTTTGGTCAAAGTGGTTTACCTCCTACGGCAGGACCGCTGAGTGGAGTGATTTTAGTAGAAACACCGGTGAATCTGAACGTATTATTCGAAGTAGTTGTATCGAAACCATTGTATGAGATCTCAACGCTAGCATTTGCACCGGTTCCCCAGCCGCCAGGCGTGATACAGAGGATAGTGGTTGAATTCTTGTACGAAGCAGGCGTAGTCTTCACAGGGATATCGTTGGCTAGCGATCTCCACACGCAAATGAACTCTTCAGGGTATTCAGAGAGATTAGTGAAATTATCTCCTCTCAAAGTGACCAGAGTACCGCCGGTTCCTGGTCCTGAGGTCGGAGAAATCGAGCTGATAGTTGGATTCGTCACAAATGTGAAGAACTGGCCGGTCTTGACGTAATCAATGCCATTCATTGAGACTTCCACTGGGACTTTGGTCACATTCTTGCTCACAACAGGCGTTTTACAGATGATTCTAACGGTTGAAAGGTACTCTGCGTCCACGACTTGGTCACCGAATTTGCACTTAGGCGTGCAGCTAAACGGGGTATTTTGGAAGAAGAACGCTCCTTCGATCTCGACTCTCGTTCCTCCGGTAAACAGACCACTGTGAGGTTGAACGCGCTTAACAACAGGCTGTTTGTAGTAGTAAAATTCGACTTTATGCTCTTGTAAGTAATCGTAGACTCTTTGTTCCTTAGTGCCGTTGGTATAGTTCACGGAGTATTTCTTAGCGAATATAAGGATCGCGTAACCACCTTGTGAGAAGTTACGGGCTGGGGTCGGTGGAGTCGTGACAGTGAAGATGTTGCCGCCGGCGAACTGCTCTTGAACTGGTGGTTCAGTGCAGATTGTGTCCCACATGAAGAAGACATTACCGAAGTATTTCGACTCGAAGCCGGTGGTATTCACTTTGACCTTGGTGCCGCCCTCCAATGGACCGCATTGCGGCTGAAGGCTGGAGATTCGGAGAGGCAGCTTGACGGTCAGAGGCACGCTGCCGATGTAATCCTTTCCGTTCATTGAGACTGAGACGTCGCCTTCACCAGGTGCAATGAAAGCAGGAGGCGTGCAAATAACTGAGAGATTTTGCGATTTGGCTGCGTCTGAAGCAGAAGCGTAGATATTCGGAACAAGTTGAGCTTGGACTATGTAGACTTGAGTGCCAACTTTGAATCTACAGGTCGCGTTGGTCTTCTTGATGAAATCAGCGGGTTCCATACCCTGAGGAACATTGAATCTAACCGGCATTTTCAATGGCTTGGAGTTGTTCGCTGGGATTGTGACAGGTTCAGATGGTCCAGTGGTACCCTCGACGACTCCTACGGTAGGCTCTTGGTAGTACTGCACAGTTAGGCCACTCTCAGTGAAGTCTTCGCCATAAATGCTGACTTCTACTTGGATGGGCAGGAATCCCACATTGCTTCCGTTTCCTGCGAAGGTGAGATCCGACTGAGGAGGCATGGTGAAGTTCAAGTGTTGATCATCCATGTAATTTGCGTTTACGACACAAGGGGAACCTCCATTGCATTTGAGAGGGGCTTTAGGCGAGCCCAATCTGACCTTGATGCTACCAGTTGGAGCGAAACCGTATCCGATGACCTTGACTGGGGTATTACCAGCGACAGGGACAATCGAAGGGTCCAAGGCGATGAGGAACGCATCATAGAAGGTGTATTTGATGGTCTCTGGAGTGTAATCTCTGCCGTTAAAACTGACAGAGACGTTGACAGTTTCAGGCTTGCTGACCGGAGGAACAGTGCAGCGCACGTTGTGTTCGTCGACCAATTGACCATCGGTGTAGATGTTACCTGACGAGCTCTGGAATCTGCATTTAAGAAGGTTGCAGTTATTCTCTGGGCAATGGAAATTGTCTCCATTGACCGTTATTTGCTTATTCTTCTGCTTAAGCGGGCCGAATTTCGGATCAACAGACTTCGCTTTTGGTCCGAGGTAATAACCGAAGGTCTGGCCAGGCACGGGGTACCAATCTTGCTTGTTCGGTGAGAGCGAGACGCTGATCTTCTTCTTTGTGTCTTCGACAGCAGGAGTTTCGCATTTAATTCCAGTGTTTTCCGTGCCCACCGCTGGACTAACGCTCACGACTTGTCCAGAGTCATCAGTGAATTTGCAATACCATTGAACGTTCTCCGTGTGATTCGTTCCTGTGGTATCATTACGCGAGAACAAAAAGCCTTCGCCGGTGATCGTAATAATCGAATGTCCTCCACTAGGGAATTCCTTTGGGAAGAACGAAACGAACAGCGGAGCTTTGTAGTAAGAGAATCTCTCGTTCCAGTTGCTGATATTCGCCTTGGTGTACTGTTGTCCATTCAATGAGATATCCACCTCAACGTCATTAGGGCATTCGACAGCAGGAGTGAGCAATGTAAGCATCGTGGAATTGACATAGGTAGGCTTGAATTCTTGAGTCGTGAACCTGACCGTGAGGTTACAGTAAGGCGAGAAATCGCCTCCGAGGATGGTAACGTTGGTTCCACCGGTAACAGGACCGAAGTGAGGAGTGACGAGAGTCGCTTGAGGTTGTGTGTAGTATCTGAAGGTCGCGTTGGTGCTAATGAGATCTTTTCCGCCGTTGAACGTCACGCTAATTGAGAGATTTTTCGTGTTGTTGATGTTGTTACCGAACGCATCAAGCACGCGGGGTGAGTCGCAGTACATCAGAGTGTCATTGAACACAACAGCGTCCATATACGTATCGTTTCCAAAGACACAATAAGTCTTATTTGGACCAGTGTAAAGGAAATCTGTACCCGTTATTTTGATTTGAGTGTATCCAGTAGTCGGTCCGCAAAGTGGTCCAACTGAAGTAATCGTCTGCTTCTTGTAATAAAGGTACTTAAGATTGTTGCCTGACCACTTATCAGCGGTAAGCGCAAGGAAAAATGACACGTAATCAGCCTTGTCTCCCTTAGGCGCGATACACCAAACGTGATTCTCATCGATAAAAGTCGCATTTACAACATGCTCTCCGAATTTACAGCGAATTTTTTTAGTGTCCTCGAAATTAGCTCCGACAACGGTGACATTTGTTCCTCCTTCAAGAGGACCGGTGTTGGGTCTGAGCTCAAACACGTAAGGAGGCGAGTAGAAATAGAAGAGAATTCCGTCGTCAGTCCATTCCTGGCCGTTAAAGGTAATTTCGACACGAAGCGGAACATCGTTGTAGGTCGCTGGAGAAACCGTGTAGGCCACAGTCTGGTTGACCAGTTCCAATGGCTGAATGTAATTTTCTCCGAATCTACACATGGAGGTGTTGGTGATATCGAGCTTGGTCACTTTGAAAGGATGCAAACTTTTTCCGAAAATCGCCACGTTGGTACCTCCTGTGTTTGGACCTTTATTCGGAACGAGTTGTGTGATTTCAGGGAAATCGTAGTAGTAGAACGGAACCATCGTCTCACTGGCTTGCTGGATGTTCTGGGTGACGGTGACGTACATTGGCGCATCGATAATATCGGAAGGTGGAGACCTTACAGCAGCAAAACAGTGAGTTTTTCAATGCAAATGCAGAGAATTTACCGGCAGATAAGCGTGTTAGAATCAACGATCTTCGCGCTAACGTGAACAGAACCGAAACCGCATTTCAGAAGATCTCCATAGTCTCTGAAGTTAGCGCCGTGCACTTTAACGATAGTGCCTCCTTGCTGTCTTCCGATGAACGGCTCAATCCAGTGGACTTGAGGCTGGATATACACACTGAAGTTCACGGACTGTTGGTCTGAAAAATCGCCTTTCAGCGACACTTGAAGCGAAATATCGCCAGGGGCGCTGAAAGAAGGCGAAACGCAACTCAAACAGGTTTGGTCCTACCAGTTCAATGAAGTTAGGCACACATTTCGCAGAGATTGCCCATACCTTGGTGATGAGATCACCGCCATTTCTGCCGAATTCGTTTTTGCCAGTGTAATAGTCTGGGTCGCTTGTAGGGGTAACTTTTTCATACATAAGATCGAGATCTGAGGTATCGTTGAATCCAGAGCAGTGAGTCCAATCGGCGTCAACGTAATTGCCTGTGCTTCCGAAACGGCACTAAAACAGATGAATTATGATTACAATAAGCCAAGCGGTAATTTCATTACTCTTGGGTGCTTGTAAGTAGTGAAGTTGTAGCCTTTGAACTCCTTGCTGTAAATAGAAACTTTTGTCAGGCCTGCAGTTGGACTAGGTGGATTGAAGATCAGCGATGTAAAAATAGATGTGAGAGTACCCGCTTGGAGGGAAGATTGCGTCAATGGTAAAGGAGTAGCCGACGCTGACTAGTAGAAGTAGGAATAAGAGTCTTTTGACTTTCTTTGAAGCCATGATATGCTGCAATGATTTAAAATCCTTGAATTCTTTTTTTAACAGTTTTGTTTGCTGTTTAGTCTTGCTGTGAGTTAATCAATCCTAAAGATATTCGAAGCTAATGCGTTGTTTTCCAGTGTCTAACGGAAGGTGAAAAATATCCGAATGAATATACTTTAATCCCAATCCAATTTTTGAAGTTAAAAGGCAGTTTCGTACAGGAAAGAGCACTGATGAAGGTTGTCTCCGTTAATTACTAAGTTTATCCCAAAAAAATTTGTATCAATTTAGATGATGAGAGATATCATCCAATGAGAGACAGAGGAATGCTGATGAGATATCCAAAGCTTTTAGAAGAATACGTAATGAGGAATTCCATCCAGGCCTACTATTTGTTGATGAAAGGGGTAATTCATTAAATCTAATTCGAATAAATTAAAGGCATGCACCTTCTAATTTTCCGTGATTAATGCAAAAAACAACGCTGAGAAGCTCAAAAAAAAGGGAAAGGAGAAAGCTATCTTCTATCCCTCAGGTTCTGTAACTTTCAGATCATACACGAACGCACCAGAAGAAAAAAAAACTACTTGTCTAAATACTATTAGACTAGTTTAAGTGCAGGATCGACAGAATGCTCTTCATCTCGAAATCTCGAGCTATGGCCCATTACATCAGGTTTTTTCAGCGAAATTTGTATTTATCTGTCTCTTTAGGGTTGAACCTGGGAACTATGAAAAAAGTATTCCTGAGAGAAAAAAAATTAATAGCACTCTTTTGTCTTGTTTTAAGTCAGTTTAATCATTATTCATGCAAATCAAACTACATTTAAATATAAATCAGGAGGAATAAGTTCTTTTCGAGTTGGATAAAAGACCAAAAATCGCAAATGGAAGGCTTTGAAGTTGAAATACCGACCTACAATCCCATTCGTATCCACGGACTCCTCAAAAATACGAACTGGAAATGGCTCGCGCTCCTGCTTATTCAATTAGCAACGTTCGGAAACCAATACTGCTTCGATGGTCCTCAGGCGCTCCAACGAGCTCTTCAAGACGAACTTCAGCTTTCTCTCACTCAGTATAATGGCTTATACAGCGCATACTCTCTAACTAATTTCATCATGCCTATTATATGGGGCTTAGCCATTGACAAATTTGGAAATCGAACAATCCTCTTGATTTTAACTGTACTTATCTCGATCGGCCAAGCAATGGTCAGCATCGGAGGCTATACCCATAACTACGACATGTTACTCCTTGGAAGACTCATCTATGGTCTCGGCTGTGAATCGCAGTATTTTTCCGTGCAAATCGGCGTGAATGACTGGTTCCATAGCGGCCACCTCGCCCTGGCACAGAGTACTCAGAATCTGGTATACGGTTTGACTTCCTCAATGAATAGCCACTTTACTCCTCTGATTTACGAAAAGACGAAGAGCATCGGCGAGGCGTTCACCTTTGGGTTCTGGACAACGATCTTCTCGCTTATCACAACGCTTTTGTTTATTTTAATGGACCATCAGGACGCCAAGGTCGAAAAACACATTCAAAATGTATCTCAAACTCCAGTCACAAAGCCTGAATTCCGCCCCTGGCAATCAATAAAGGCGTGTCCAAAGGCCTTTTGGGCGGTTTTTGTCATCCATTACCTCATTTCTGGGCGGTTCTACACCTTCACGAACATGGCGAACGACCTTTACGCATTCAGGTACAAAATCACAGCCAGAGAAGCAGGAATTATGCTTATCCTGTTCTATACCCTGATTGGCTTCCTCAGCCCTATTTTCGGTTGCTTGGTCGACGCGATGAAGAAAAAAGGACGATTATTCGTTATCATCGGCTTCCTCTGCCTCGGATCAGCAATGATCGATAATTATCAGTTCTATCACCGTAATACGAGCATAAAGGCGGGTCTGTGCCCATTGACGATGCTGGCGGTAATGTATGCTTTTTGGAACGCGATTCTCTGGCCTTTCGTCGCGGAGATACTGCCGAAGTCCGTGATAGGGTTCTCTTATGGGCTTTTGGTGATCTCACAGAATCTCTCAATGGTGTTGTCGCTCCTGCTGGGAGGCATGATCGGCGATTCATTTGACACTAAACGGTCCAGCTATTTCGCAGTGCTTACATATATATCTACATTAGCGTTCCTTGCGTGCGCGTGTTGCATTATAATGCCGCGTCTTGAGAAAAAAACCCCGAAAAATGTGGGTTAGAGAGAGAGTGAGTAGATATTTCTATATCAGTCCACAAGCATATGTTTTTAATTATTTACGATTCATAATTCCTTCATCAATACACTCTACCACGTGCTGTCTGCACATCGAGATGGAAAAAAAGCCTTTACTTTCCAAGCGTTTAAAAATAACTTCTCTCAATAATTTTCAATAGGAAAGACATGTAGATACACAATAATAATGCGAATACTGCAATAAAATCAAAAATTTTCAAGCGCAAGTCATTGGACATAAAAAATAACTACTCTAAGGTTTTTTTGTGGGTATAATAATATTCTTCTCGTCTATCATCGCTCCTTTCTCATTGACATCGAACACTCCCATATACAAATTCTAAAGGTGTTATTAGGGAAACTTTGAGGGAATTATATACCATTTCTATCTTCTTTTTCTCGTCTTTCTCCTTTCGGCCGGTATCTTCATCGCCTGAATCGACGTCTGGACTATCAATCTCAATGTTCGCTTTCATCTTTCGAGCCTCGTCTTTAGCTAATGCCTCGGTGTCATTTTTAAAGGTGGGCAAAAAGTTTTGAAGACGACTGAGCACTATCACGAGTAAAGCGTGAGATAAATGCAAAATACACACTTAATATTACAATCAGATTTCGGAAGGTCCCTGAAATTGGGCTTAGGCATGATCGCTCTTCTGTCCTCCGCACTCAGCATCTGTTTAATAGCGAATTCTTTGGTATTTTCTGCTTTATTTGGATGGAAAACGCCTTCAAAACAATCTTTTTCGAGCCGTAAAAGGTCTTTATTGCTTTGTTTGGGCTGATTTTCATTGGTTTTCTCAGCTTGGCCTTGAGGTTCGATTTTTTGCTCTTCTTGCATTTTGAAATCCTACTAATAACTTCTTTATTAATTTTTATTCCTTCTTTAAACTATAAGACTCTATTCGTTCAATGAAGCCAGTTTTTTTGACAGTGATTTGATCTTAAATTTGTTAAATGACTACATCTTAAGTGAAATGATAGAAGACATTAGGCTTAGTGTATTAACTTTCAATGGATTTTACTCATACAGAAGCAATACGAAAGAAAAAAGTAAATACTGCTCATAATGCAGCTCAAAACTCAGCTTTCTCGAGTCCCTTGAAGAGGAAGACGGTCAATAACAATAAACGAGAGTGTGTGAACACGTTATTAGATAGCAATTTCATTGATTGGAAGCCCTTGAGACGCTTGTATGTACTGCATCGGCTGCATTTGCTGCATTGGCTGCATTGGTTGCATCATTTGCTGCATCATAGGCTGAGAATATATAGGACTATTGCTCATTGCGTATGGGTCAAAAATATCAAAAGTAGTCTCAGGACCACGGCTAATCTGCATGCCATGGAATGACTGTTGCCCATGCATCATCCTAGGGTCAGGATACGCGCCGCTCATGTCCAGATGACTCTGATCTGCTATAGAGATCCCCTGGGGGTTTCCGTAGCCTTGATTTTGGAGCTCTTGTTGTCTCTTTCTCATGTATGCTTCTCTTTTGGCTTTATCTCGTTTATATTTCCAGGTCAAGCAGATTGCACCCCCGATCAAGACGATTAAAATTACGACGATCAAAATTATATAAAAGGTGTTGCTGCTACCGCTACTGCTACTGCTGCTTGTAGACTTTGTGGTGGTTCCACTGCTGGTCGAGGAGACGCTAAAGGAATCGTAGCAAGTGCTTAAGGAATTGGCACATTTGTCATTGGAGTCACAACAGAGGTAAGGGCACGAAAAAGGGTCGCACGTCCCGCTTAGTTGTCTGAGCGAGTGATTTTGAGCGTCGATCGACTGGAAAAGACTGATGAGAAAGAGGAGAAGAAGCGGCCCAGGCGAAGATTTAAGACAGGTTTTTTTCATAGTGAGTTAATTGATTGAATTAAAAAGTGATTGACTTTGCCAGTATTCAGATAAATCACTACAAATTACAAATTGCAGTTTGCAATAAAGATTTTCAAGAGAGGACATTTGACAAAGGCAAGGAATTCCCATAGGCTGTCTTGAAAAGCGAGAATTAGAACTCCTTTTTTCGTTCTCTGAAGAAACAAATCGGGTAATCTTGTCTTCTAGGGGTAAATAGCTTTTCAAAATGATACAAATCCTTTTCCATAGTTGGTTATTATAGCTAGTAACCAACGATTAGACGAGTTGATACCTCTAATTGTCTCAAATCACACTGAAATTTGGATTCTGAGAGTTGATATTAGAGTTTTATTCAATCATGAGTATTTACTAAATTTGAGTTTTTGCTCTCGTTATTGTGAAATAACCCTCGTGGAATCGTCAAAGAGGTGCATGAATGAAGCTAGGATCAACGGAAGTTGAAATACTATGTCATTGTTGACGAAATGCAAACTCTTCATCTAAGTTTGTAATAGATCTCCTTAGCAGGCCTCTTTGGGTAGGTCAATGTGTTGATTTCTTTACTAAGCTAAAATCCCTGATTTCCTGTTGAATTTCATCCAGAAAACAGGATATTCTTCATCTCCAAGCTCTTCACCAATATCCTCACTCGTTTTCTATTCTGTCTGGAAGGGTGATAGTGGCCAATTCATTTCGTCTGAGAGTTCTGACTCCGGAATAACGCAACTATTGGCAGCTGATGAAAATTTATTATTGACAATAAAAATGCGCAAAAACGAAGAGGCGACAGGTTCCGCCCAAAAGCGATGGCCGACTCAGAATGAAGATGACAGCATTGAGGACCGTTTGAGCCAATACGACTACGAGAGCAATGAAGATTTAACTTATTTCGAGAGCTTAAAAAGAGCAAGCTCCTCGCTGAAAATAAACACTGAAGGCGCAGCCGCAGAACTGGGCCCTTGGTACCCTCAGGAGCAAACGCCCACCACTCTGACCCCTCAAACCAACGAAATCAAGCCAGTCTTGAATAATTCACGGCAGAGCTCAGCCTCTAAGCATAATTTCTCGATTCTTAATCAAATGGCTCATAAAACAGCGAGGACTACCCACAACACACCCATCAACGGCATCAAAACAGAGCTTTCAACCCGAGATTTCCACTTTCATCGCCAAATTGCCGCAAGAACTCCAATTATACGGCCTTCTTCCTCTGATCCTCGCAAAATGAGGAAGACTCTGGATGCACGTTTACAAAGCGGGCCTATTATTGCTAAGCATGAGAGTATTACGCAAGAAAATGTCCCTTCTCAAGAGTTGCCTCAAGGCTCTGAGACACAGTCTTCAGAGGCACTTCTTAGTAGAGCAGAGCTTATTCGAGAAACAATGAAAATCAAGGAAAAACTCAATAGAAAGATCCGGTTTTTCCACAAGAGTCGCTTAATACGGAGGAAGCCTTCCGCGCAAACGCCCGATACCCATCAAGTGACGCAAACAAATATAGACGGCTCGTCAAAATACTCCAACTTAACTCGGCTATTAGGGGATGCGAGCTATGATAACTTCGGAGAGAATGAGGTGATGCCGCGGTTTGAGAATATGGCGATTCAAAGCAGAATTATGTCGCCGGAAGCTGGAAGTAATAAATCGGTTGTCCGCTCTATCCCTGAGTCAAGGCAATCAATGAGCATGAGAGGCGGCATTTTTTATTCAGCAATCCCAGACCCTAATTTTAATGCAACCTTATTCGGAAACCGGCTTTTAACAAGAAAATCTCAAGTGAGCATTTCGACGCAAAGGTTCCATTCTAACACGGATTACTACAATGGAACAACGGCTTCTGTTGTGGCAAACACTGAAAGTGTAGAAGAGGAAAACCCTAATAACTTGAAGATTTTTGGAATGCATCAGCCTTTGGGCCGAAGAAGCGCAGAAAACATCAAGAGAAAGGAGCATGGAAAGGCTGGTTCGGCGAATGAGGCAATGGTAAAACTTTTCGGTCAGCAGTCAGGAGCGAAGGAGTCAAGACTCACGAACCTCGAGAAACGGAAGGAAACAACGGAAGAGATCGTTCGTGAGAAGCTTGAAACTCGGGTTGAGAGTCGAGCGAGCCGGGTCCAACCTCACAGGTCGCTGCGGGTTCCGCAGCGCAAGGATGATACTCAAGAACAAGAGAGTATTAGGGACACAATGAAGATTCTGAAGAGAATCAATTATAACTCAATGAACAAAAAAAGCGTGTCTGTGGAAAGCCGCACAACTCGGAGAAATCCAAAGAAGCCTCGAGTCATCGAGAAAACCCTTGAAATAAATGTCTCAGAGCGAATTTCGAATCAGAGACCGGTTTTCTTCGCCCAAACGAGTAAAGCTGGCTCAAATAAGACGGAAATTGAAGGTAAATTCTTCCGAAGGAATTAACTAAGCTGTTATTAGAAATCAAGCCTGAAATCATAAATAAGATGATTCAGAATTTAGAGCCGACGATTTGGAAAGGAAGCTATAGCTCAACTAACTTGAATAGCAAAGGCGCTCACGAAGAAGCGCCTTCTCAGCAGATTTTAAAATCAGTACACCACCAATCTCCAGAAAAGTTTTTCGTCAACAAAGAGCCTTCTTACAAACCACGCGGTATCAAGTAATGATACCACCTGAAAAAAACTTAATAAATAACAAGTCCTTTAAAGATTCTTTTGTTTCTATTATCGTATTTTTGCTCTATTATTTCATGTGGAAGAGCTTTAGAGAGTTCATTTTTAGCGAATGTAGCCTTATTTAATTTATTTTTCAGCCAGCAAAATGATAATTTTCCTTTTCGTGCATACAGTACAATCCCTTCATTTTCCAAGCCATTCCTAGTCTTGCAATGATTTAAGTAATTTTAATTGTTTTCAGCTCAATTATCCCGATGAATCCTCCCAATACCGAACAATTCTTACTTTGATTGTTTAAAAGCAAGTGGCTTTAATATATTTTAAAACGATACTTAAATAAATCGCAGCGCAATGGGAAATAAAGCCTGTTCGAGCGCCAATTCAGTTCCACAAAACTCTGATTTCGTTTACAAAACATCTGAAGGGTATATCAAACCAAAGCGATTAGACGATGACGACGTGCTCCTCGAAGGGAGTAATCTTTTTATACTTATCCTCACGATATCTAATCTATTTCCTTACAAACAGTCCACAGTCGATTCTCTTCTGCCTTCAACGGCTCTCAGAAAATCAGCATCAAGCGCTATTACGCCAATCAGCAACCCGACGAAACCTCCCACTATGATATCAACAAGGTAATCATAGCAAAACCCCTCCGAAAGAAAGGGCAGCTGCCTGGTTTGGACATCGAGGAGATAAATTCAGAGTATAACAGAGCAGTTGGGAATGCAGAAAGAATGTATAACCACCGAATGCACAATGATACTTCAGATCACATTGCAATGACAATGGAAATGGACGGAAAACCTCAGGAGAGTGTCTATATAGCAGGACCTGAGTTCTCTCGTGAGGTCTCAAACACCAACGATCTGCCATCCCGCTCAGAAATCTCTCAAATGATCGCTGAGAAACTCCTGCCTGATAACATCGCGCTTAAAACCGTAAATAGCGAGCGTCCGTCGCTAGATTTTTGTCTGCTGCTGGACAAAAGGATTTCGCAGGTGCAGAACCGCATTTCGAATTTTTCTAAAGCTTCCCGGCTCTCAATCGACGACTTTTTCGTTAATAATCCGTCTCAGAGGACCTCTAATGCAAAATTGCAGAAACGGCCGTCCCTTGAGAGTTTATTAGATGATAACTTCAATAGTCCAGATGTCTCTTTTCCTCGAGCTAATCAGATGCAAGAACCGGTTCAGAATCGACAAGCGGTGAATTACAAGGAAATCCCGAGTCAGTTTTCGAGGGTTAGCCCTCAGAACAAAAGGCCGCCAATAGGCGGCGCGGTTGGCGTATCAGTGGAGCCAAAAAAGAAGCTCTCATTAGGACCTGGAGGAGGTCATTCAGAGAGCTCTATCTCTGTGCTCGAGTTCGAAACCTCTTTAGCGCATCTCAATAAAACGAAGACTGACACTCCCAGCGGCGCGCAGCGCCGGCTTCTGCGGTTTCCTTCGAGGATTAAAGGACCGACCGGCCACATGGGTAATATTGGTGATGACTCCGTTGATACGCCGGTTATGACGGAAGAAAACTGGCTTGAGGGCGATTACCTCTCGTTCAGTCAATTCCCGAATAGTAACAAAGCCTCGGGTGTTGAGACGAAGGAGCTACAGTGCACGAATGAAGAGCTTCAGCAAAGACAGCAAGAGTGGGTGAATAATCTCCAGGAAATGGAGGTTATTGAAGTTGTTGAAGAGATGGAGGAAGAATATGGAGAAGAGGACTCGCCGGAGATTATGAAGAAGAAGCGAGGGGTGAAAGTCGGGAATAAGACTCCAGATTTTGTGAGGAAGGGAGAATCGTCAACGCAGCTCCCGCCGCATGTGAGGAAGAAAATATTTGATAATATTGACCAGCGAGCGGAGCAAGTGAAAGGAGATCTCGTGCCTCAGAAGACAGCTGAGCAAACTCAGAGTAAGGTTAATTATGGAGGACCTAGTAGCGATAAAGGAGCGTACAACAGGTATACGAAGGAAGGTGTTGCTGAGTCGCGAGAGAGCATACATATTGACACTGATTATCATATGAAGCCTTCGATATATGCAAAAACAACTGAAGCGAGGAAGAACAGTCCGCTTGCAAATGCGTCTGGAGACGGTAAAACGACCACTGTGGAACAGAAATACACTTATCAGGGATACCAACCAATCTCAAAAGCTGGTCAATATATTTCGAATGAATACCGCGGGACTGGATATTCCCAATTTTATAAGCATGAGAGAAGCCCCGGAGAAACAGCGTTGAAGGGAAAAGGAACAGAAAATCAGGGAGTGTATAGAGCTAACGCGAAAGCGTACGAAGGAATGAACTATAAGTACCAGAAAAATGGAACGGTTGAAGGAGATGTTAAGCCAGAACGAGTAATAACAGAACCTCGGCTTGAGAATGGAAGGACTGAATACTACGCAATGAGAAGGCAGATACAAGTAGAACCAAGTGCGCTCAATAGATTGAAAACGCCATATGAACAACGAAAAATTTAGACTCTAACTAAGCACAAGGGAAAGGAGCGCAATTTGTTGCATCATACCGACATCCCTTTCACCTTTAAATGAAATTATGGTGCTGTTATGTTTAATCAAAGAATGATTTATTAGTTGTGTAAGAAATCTAATATATATTCAATTTATACAAAAGATTCTGATTAACTTTGAATTTTTGTTGGATTTTAATTATTAAGGGCTATATTGTTTAAATGAACCGAAATATTGATTCTAATAATTTCGCAAAAAATTGGCATCGCAAATTATCATCATCAGCTGAATTTTGCTTAATCGTCACGAATGTGGATTATTCATCAAAATCTGCCATCTCACACTTACAATTCACTATTTCTATTAATTTTGAAAAGATCTAATCTTCACATTATGAAGAAGCCGAAAAGATATATGTTAGACTCAGCTAATTCGAATAGACTCTGGTGTAAATGACCAGGAACTCTATTAACCGCCCTTAATTTTGTGGATATTTAACTTTAGATTAGCAATAGAAATTAATCTCCAAAACTGTCGGCTGATGGCGTTTCGACTTTATTTGGGTGTATTTAGATTGTTCGTCAGACAATAATATTTAAATCAACACGATGGGAAATCGCCAATCGACTCAAAGACACCAAAAGCAACTCGTAAGCTCGCATATCTGTCCTTGTCTTGACTTAACTTAGCAAGTACCTCGACGAGTGCAAAGACATCATAGAACCACATCGGAATACATTCAACCTAAGTACATCGAAGATGATTCCCCCATTATAGGTAACAAAATCCCCCCAATTCCTCTCACTAACAGTAACTAGAAGAGGGAAGCGACTCTGAGGTTGAGAATCCTCTTGAAAAATACATCCATGAAGCGATCGTCGCCAACAGAGACTCGAAAAACCTCAGAATTTTGAGCACGAGGAAATCTTCACAGCGGCCTTCTCAACTCGTACTCGACGAAGCAAAAACCCTCTCTTCTCAGCAAATCGCGATACCAGCGAAGGAATTTATGCAGTGTATTAACGAAATGCAGGCGGGCCTGTACGGTTATGTGAATCTGCGAGAACCAAAGACGTCAAATCCACGAACCTTCAGCCGATTGAATGAGGATAACCATACAAAAGACCGAGGCAGTGACGGCTCACGTAGTTTAGTGTCATTTAGCTTACAATATAGCAATTCGATTCCTCAAGCAGACATCAACGAAAACCATCGGAAAGGGCTGTTAACTTCAGCGAAGCAGAGCAGCACGGTCAACCTCACCTACTCTATCACAGGGGACGAGACAGGCATCCAAAAGCATGCGAATCAGCGGCCAGATTCTGTCCCATGCTCAAAAATATACAATGAGCCTACTCGCGAAAAGCTACAGACCTTCGGTAGAATTACCTTGGGCAATGGTATTCCGCAACTAGATGATAAAGTCATTGAAAATCTGCATTTACACCGCAATGCTGAACTCAGAGCGCGTCGAGCCTCGTGCTTAGCTAAAATGCCAGGAGGAGATGATGAAGACGATATAATTATCTTCTCATTTGTCAAAGAGCATGAGGACAATGAGAGAAGCCCATTAGGAGGACGGAAAACGCTAGAAATCTCCAATCACGAGTTTAGCAAACGTATTTCGGTTTACCGAACGAAGGAGTATAAGTTCTTAGCCTCAAAGCGCTCGAGGTCAAATGACTATGTGGAGGAAGCTCGACAAAGTCTGAAGAACCCCAACGCTGTTGAGAAGAGCCACGCTGAAGAGGTTTCTCCGGATCATGTTGAGTTATTCGCGAAATTTTTAGTGCCGAACTTAAAACTCAAGGAGGTCCGTGCCGAAGGCCGTTTATCTTATACTCCTGGTAGTCGTAAGAACTTAGGATTTGTAAAGTCAGCAGGAAGAGAGACGATTCAGCCGCAAGATAGAAATTCACGATTCCGGTGTTCAGATATATCGAATAAAGGCGAAGACCTCTCGAGTTCTTTTCTGAAGAGCTTTGGGTCGAAGGGGCTGGACACGACGCCGGTTACGATGAGGTTTAATCAAGAAGTGTCGTTGATAGGGCGTCCTTCGTATACGCGGAGGAATGAGACGACTCGATTGGAGCTTGAGGACCTGATCAATGACATCCAGCCGGATGTGAAATGTATCCAAGATGAGGAGCAGCCGATAGCTCAAGTGCACTCGATCAACCCGATCGTTGTGACGAGAATGACGCCAGTTTCAAGCCATCAAAGGATCGACACTGAGGAATCTGTGAAGAATGGAGGGAATAAAGTCAACAGAACAGCGAATTTTCAGAATAATATCATGATAAATCAATCGTTGGAGCTCGAGCAAGAGGACCCAGAGTGCCGTGATAGTTTCAACCCTGGGTTCCGGGTGAATCCGAGGATGTTTAGCTACAAAAAGAGTTCGACTGCGGATACAGAAGCGCCAAAGTTACTAGGCAGAGATAGCGATTTCCCTCTTCCAATTGTCTCAGAATTTACGCCTGAGAAACTACCGAAACGAGTAGTAGAATCCTTCAATAGCCATACAAAACCTGGCATTGATGAGCAACATGGTCTCCTCATGAGAGAGGAAGGAAGCGCTAGCCACCAAAATGGAGTTCGGGCATTGGAGAAAGAGGGCAATGGCGTAGTCGGACTTGATTTTCCGAACCGGATTGCTTCGCTTGGAGTTAAGAAATACGTTGTTTCCGAGGATTTCCGAAGGTCAAGCGAGTCAAATAAGCTCTCTCCCAAACGAGATGAGGAATGCCAATCGATGAGGTCAAGAGAGCTCGGATATTCGCCTGTGAGGGATATAAATACAATCGAATCGGTTGAATTTGAGAAGGATCGTGGCTCGCTCCAGAGCACGAAAGAGGAAAATCAAAGGAAAAACGACTTAAATGTACTACTTCGGTCGGATGGTGGGCATAACCTGATTGACTCGAATACGAGTCCGCAGATCAAGGTTGTCGAGAGCCATTTCTCCACTGCAAAGACGAATTCTAAAGAACAAGAGTTCTATAGTCCTTTTTCGAATGGAGAAATGCAAAGTTCTACTAAACGAGCGGAACAGTCAAAGCCGTTTAACCCCTTTGAGTATAGCAATCCTTTCATGAGCAACTTATCTGGTCCAAACCACGAAAGCGGGACTTTGGAAGATACAGCCACTTCAACGCCTTTTAAGAAGAAGGTTAATATCGAAATTGAGATTTATAACAGCGGATATGCTAGCACTGATTTCGGCAAGGAAGAAGACAAACCGAACTGTCGATTTAGTCGTCCTGTTCTTAGAGAATCAGAAGAGAGCATAAAACAGCATAAAGATAGCAAATTTAAAAGTACGCAAGCAACTCCGAAGTTTGCTGGGAATTTTAGGGTCAAAATCGAAAACCTCACCTCTCGGGAATCGAATGAGTCATCAAAATTACGTGATTAAGCAAGCATACAAATCAAATTTGAAAAATAAGCATTTTCCCAGTCCTTTCAAATTTAGACCCGATGTAGAGAACAAGAATTGAATTGAAATATGGAACAGCGTTTGAAAGCAGAACGAGTTCTTCAAACAACCCAGCAGAAGACCTTAAAACTCTTTGATTGTATTCAATGTTATGCGATTAATTTAGAAAATTATATTTGAAATTTTGCTAGACAAAGCAAAGGAGATTATTTTAACTTCCGCTCCTTTTTTTTTTTCCCACTTCATATTTCTTCGTTTCTGTCTAAGAGTGTTTTGATGTATGATAATTAATACAAAAATGTTAAAATATCGCTCTTTTTGACCCCAATGGTCATAATCCGCTTTTCATGCACCTTTTTAATTCTTTTAAGTCCGATCAAATTAACAATTAAGTAGAAGTAATTAATACCAACTTTACAGAGACAATTAAGTTACAAGAGAAAAATATTTCAAGAGAGCTCCCTTAATTTCAAGCTTACAATGATAAATTAATGCTTTTTCTGAATTTTCCTTTTGGAAGTTGAGAATCGTGATTCTTCTTCTTCATCCTCATCAGCTTTAGATTTGCTCTTTTCACCTTTTTTCGATTTCTTGCTTTTTACTAATAAGACTTTTTTCTGAATTGAAGCCTTGATTTTCTGAGGCATCGTCTTTAGATCATCATTATCTGCTGCAAAAGTTTGCTTAGCCATGCTTTTCTGATCTTTCTTCGAACTCTTGCGTACTGGCTTTGCACGCATACCAGGTGGATAGAGCCTGAGCCGCTGCGATTCATTGACTTCAGAATCGGTCCTCTTATCATACGTCATGCCCAGCAGAAGCATCGCTGTTGCTTTTGAACTTCTTTGCGTTGTATCCACAGTGAACATCTTTGAGGTAGAGTCCGCTGCTTTTTCATAAGAAATTTCTTTCATATCATCATCTTCCTCTTTATGTTTAGCTGATCCACTGCTTTTCTTTCCAGATTCCTACGACTAGAATGAAAACTTTCTAATCCATTCAATATACTTTCAACGCTGCTGTTTTTTTATTAGCAGGAGTCTTGTTCGTGCTTTTCTTGCTTGGTTTATCAGCCTATATTTATGGTTACATGAAAAAATTAATAAAAGAAAGCCAATTACGCTTTGTAAGCTCTTTTGTTTGACTGGTCCGTTTTGTTTGACTTTGGGCTTTGCTTGGCTCTTTTTCAGAGAATCTTCAAGCAAAGTTAGAATTGTAATTAGAAATTCTCACCTTGTGCCGCACTGATGACAGAATTGGCAAAAGCTATTGCTTCCATCAAATCTTCATCCTTTGTCTTCGAATATTTGCGATATCCTTCCGCAAAATCGATGACTTCGTCAGCTGGTTTAACGACACTGATAAAAGCACAAAGGATATAATCTGAGAATGGTTTTTATTAAGTATGAACATTAAGTTGGTTTTGAACAGTCGCATTACAGCGTCTTTTCCCTTGCTTGTTAATGACGGTTGAGTTGATGTGACCTATTACGATTAGTAATTAGCAGAATTGCTATGATAAACGAAGGTCGAAGACATAAATTGGTTGGCGAATCAAGATGTAATCAACCTGCGCAGGCCACCAGACTCTCGGTTTTATTTGAACCCAAACAACCTTGTCTTCGCTGTTATCTGACATAAATCTGCAGAATATCTCAAAAATTTAAATCTAATACAAAATTATTTGTGGAAATCTGCGCGAATTACATTTCTCCAAAATATACACTCAAACCTTGATCACTTTACGCTCTCTTTAGGCTCTTTTGAATGCCTTTGACATTGGAATTTGGAAAAAGAAACCAATTTAAATTGACTATTCGCACTTCTTCAGCTAAGAAAGCTTATCTCCAATATTCTTGACATGAGTCAAATCGATGGCATATCTAGTGACTTGTGTTGTCATGAGAAACCTATAAAACACAGCCTTTCTCTCTCAAAAAGAGTTAACAGATTTTATTGTGACCGTCATGGATAATTAGCACTTTGCTATCAGCTCAGTGTCACGTTTATTAATCAAAATTTTAAATTACGGTCAAATTAAGATTGGCTTAACTGAGAATGGCAAGAGGGAAATTTGACATCGATCCAGAATCCTTAGAGCGCGCAGCCCAAGTGAGACCTGCTCCTTTTCGTCATTCATTCTTACACAAAACCCTTAATAGGCCGTCAGAGAGCTTGATAAATCTCCAAATGCAAAACTGATACTTAAAACTCTGATAGCCGAACAAGAAGCCAAAATCGAGGAAAAACGCGCTGCATTCAAGTAACACCTTGACCCTCTCAATGATTACTAGCCAATTCTGATTGAACCCTAGATCAGCTGAAATTGAGAAGGCCAGAGTCGAACAGGAAGAGAGACGCAAAACGATAGACAAAGATCGACAGGCGAGAAAAGCAGATGCTGAGTACCGCGACCAATTAGAACGAAAAAGACAAAGAGATTTCCTCCTAGAAAAAGAGGACTCCAATGACAGGATAATGAAAAGAAACGTAAGCAAATTTCATTAGATTTTGTTTTTGTTCAACCGATATTGCTTACAAAGGAAGAAGCTACCAAGAGACAGGAGGAGATGAAAATGAAAACAATGGCATTTGAGCTCGAAAAGAAAGCCGAATACGACAAAAAACGCTACGAACAAAAAGGCGTGATGCTTGCCAAAGTGAAGCGAGAGACCCACGATCTCCATCAAAAGGACATCTTACTAAAAGAGCAGGAGCGGAGGAAAACCCTGAATGACTTATTCGCAACGAATCTTAAAACGCTGGGCTTGGGAATGCAGACTTTGCTTTCAGATTACGAAAAAATGATTAATTTGGCGATTCTAACCGGCATGCTTACTCTCAGTTACCATGGGATCAAGTCGGCAATCGGCCTTGGGACACGGTTCCTTGAAGCAAGGTTCGCAAGGCCGCGCCTCATCCGAGAAACATCGAGACTTACCTATAAAAACTTTTATGAATGGCCTTTGAGGCTGACGAAAGGCAGCTTCCAAAACTTTTTCTATAAGCCCTCGATATTCCATGGGTTGATTGTTTCCGAGCAATTGCAAGAGCAACTGGGAGTACTAGTCTATTCCATCCAAAACAGGAGCAAGAACGTCGCCCCGTTCCGGAACATGATGTTTTATGGCCCTCCTGGCACAGGAAAAACTCTCTTTGCGAAGAAACTAGCGTTACAATCGGGATTGGACTACGCGATAATGGCGGGAGCTGACGTGGCGCCTTTAGGATCGAATGTGGTGGAGGAACTTCATAAGGTGTTTGACTGGGCCAACACGAGTCGGAAAGGAATGATACTGTTTATTGACGAGTCCGATGCGTATCTGAGAAAGCGTGAGGGACAGTTGAGCGAAAATTTAAGAAATTCAATTGAAACGTTCTTGTACCGCACGGGAACCCCGTCGAAAAATTTCTTTTTTGTGCTTGCGACGAACGCACCTCAGGACCTAGACGACGCCGTCCATGACAGAATAGGTAACCCATTGAGATTAGCGTGGACTGAATGATATTTTGAATATAGATCAAGCGCTAGAGTTCGATCTCCCTGAACTGAAGCAGCGAAAAGAGCTGATTTATTATTACCTTGTTCACTACTGCGAGCCGAAAACCAGCTATAGAGAGAAGTTAAAGGAGATTATTAGGAGACCAACCAGCGTTTTTCAACCAAAAAAATACGTGAAATTGAAAACAATCGACTCTGAAATCATCGACAGGCTCGCCATGCAAACGGAAGGATTTTCAGCCAGACAGATAGAGAAGTTTGTCGTCAGTTGCGTAGATGAAGCGTTCTGCTTAGAGAACCCGGTGTTGACTGAAGAGTTAATGTGGAAGACATTGGCCCGCGTGAAAGTTCAGTATGGCCGTCGTCTTGAATGGAACTCAAAACAGTCAACAAAATAGAAAAACGCACCCGAACAGCAAAAGCCCAATAAGCCCTGAAAATAACAAATTTGTATTTTTTTAATTGTAAAAGCCAATATGTTAAGATATACAAGGGATTATGCATCGATAAATGCGTAATGAAAAGGCCTTTATATTATTTTCACAGTAATAGGTTCACCAACAGAACAATTTAGCAATTTAGCTGCATTTCCTTTATTCACCGCGATTTCAATGAACCCGTGACTGCCTTCTAGAGTTAGTAGCTCACCGCTATCTGCGTCTCCGTAAGCGAGGACTGATTTGATGCTTTTAGATGCGATATCGGTAGTAAAAGACTTATTGTTCACGTGTTCGTTGGAAATATTCGAAATTATATTCCCGTACACATCGATATATTGGATTACACCAAGCGCTCCTTTCTCTGTGGCTACGACCTTAGGCAGCTCAAGCTTCGTGAGAGTATCAACTCCGATCTCCTTACCCAGATCCAGAAAAGGTACGCCTTTGGATAAATGAGCTGCAACAGGAGAAAAAATATCCCTTCCATGAAACGTTGACGACGGGTTCTCGTCTCTCCAATATTTCGTATTAGTTCATTCAACTGCTGATTCCGGTGGGTAAATATCAAAGACGCCGCTCATGAGACCATTATCAGGTCCGATCAGGTAACCTTGCTTGAATTTAACAGCGATTCCTCGTCGTTTGGTGCCAACGCCAGGATCTACAATAGCCACATGGATTGTCTCAGGTGGGAAGAATGGGACAGAGCGTAATAGGTTAAAACGGCCTGAATGAAGGTCTTGAGGAGGGATTTCATGCGTTAAGTCGACTATTGTGGCGTCAGGGTTGATTGAATAGATAACGCCTTTCATAATACCCACGTAGCTGTCCAACAACCCGAAATCTGTGAGCAATGTGATAAGTTTTTTGCTGGATTTCTTTAGTTCCATATTGAATAATTTTCGGCTAATTGGTTAATTTCTCCCAAAATTCTAAACCTGATTCTCCCAAGAATAATCGAAATACACCTGATTTCTTCACACTATTGGGCAGCCAAGGTAATTAGCGCTCAGGTTGGTTTGAAACAGGTGATACTTATGGTTCCTTTGATAACAGATATATTACAATCTCAATCAATATGATTGCAAGCTCAAGGAACTCATACAGTTTACCGAAATTTCAATTCGAGAAATCTCAAGGCGGACATCAGACTTCCCAATCGCACTGCCTATGATTCTTTGTGTGACTAGATGAATGGTTGAGAATCTCATCAACAAGGCATAAAATGAATCGAACTCAACTACTTACTAGCTGTAAGGATGCTCGCTAAGAATCAGGATAATCCAAACATGGGTAAGGACAAACCACTACAGAGAGGGAGTCCTAAAAACTAATTAACTAGTCATCCAAACAACTTACAATCATCAAGTAATTATTTTCCTCTCTCTCTTGAGAGACATTGAGAGCTCTTCGATTAGTCTCTTGCCTTATTGCCTATTTCTGATGATGCTTTAAGAAATCTGCTCGAGTTCGCAGTCCTATTGGATTCAAGAAGTTCTACTCTTTATGAGTTTGTGTTATGTAGAGAAAACATCAAAATTATCATTCCTAAAGACCTGATCTCCTCATGAAAGCATACAGCAAAGAACTCTGCATGTACCTCCACAATAGTGCCCTTCCTTTCTCATTATAGAGCCGGCAGCTGATGATAGAATTCAAAAAAATAGTAAAAATTAGCTCTGCGTTTAATTTCCTATAATTGCCTATGAAATGCTTCGCTTCATGAATTAAAAGTTCGAACGCGCATTAGATTAAATTAAAAGACTCCCAATTCTTCTTTGATTTCTGAAAAACTTTCGAAAATAGACTTGAACACTTGTAATTAATTTCGGTCCAGTCGTATTTGAAAACCCCGAAAACAGAATATTTTAACTTTTTGATTTCATAAACCCGCCTCACCTACTAGTTATTTCTTTCCATTCTCCTTGCTTTCCTCATTTTCTAAACGCTTTGGATTATCAATCATAGATCCTTTTAATACAAACAACATGAAAAACTCGCTGATCACATGTACAGGTAGGAACCTTGATGAATCTCCCAATCGGTTAATTTGGAGTTTTTGATTATTTTAACTAAAAGGTTCTCATGAAATCGATCGAAAAAAATTTAATTTTGGATCGTTTTTAGAGCAAACAGAAAGAACAATGAGCAAAAAAACTTTTGGAATGACGATCAAAGACTTTGGTGCAAGATGTTGTGTTTTTCGAGCCAAAGACTCGAGTCTTGAAAATCGGTGCTCAATCTGGATGGTATACAGAACGGTAATGATCTTCGTTGCGATTGAAATGGTTCAGCAGGCCGGATTATATTTTTCGTATTCAGGCTTTGAAGAGTTCCAGCAAGGGGCTTTGGGGATTATCCTCCTTGCTTGCGTCGGGTTTTACGTTCTTCTGATGAGTTATTTGCTAATCCACCGACGGAAAGCCGAGGATAAATACTCTCAATACAAGGCGTTGTTTATTTATCTAATATTGTCGTGTGGATTGACTGCCGTGAGCTGCGAATGGAGTCCTTGGCGAATGGCTTGGGGGCCTTTTAGTGATAACTCCATGGAAGATGTTAGCAGATTTTTGCACCTGAAAAACTTCAAAATTTTCATGCTTTTCGCGCTGTTTATGCATCAAGAGCAGTGTTTGCGGCTCGGAGTTGTGGTTTATTTGATCCCTTATACTTACTTGGCCTTACGGTTCGAAGCTTACAGCGAAAAGTCATTAGAGCTTTTAGCCATACCCGTTTTAGTGCTAATATTTGCGCCAAGGCTGTTTTTCAATCACCATGTAAAAACTCAGCGACCAGTCGATATCGAGGCCAGCGCAGACAAGAGTAGGCTGGACCTCGAAGAGAACGTTAAGCGCGAAGAACCTAACGAGTCTCAGCCGTTGGAGAGCCATTTTGTGCTCTTGGACGCTCTCCCAGAAGGAGCGATGATCTTGGATGACTGTGGTCGCCCAGTTCACATAAACGAAGCTATATTGAGGATATTAGAGTGTAATTATGAGGATGCCGTAGAAAAAGTGTTTAGCTTGGCAGATAAAGAATTCTTAGCTCAGCGAGAGAAAGAGCAGAAGAGGGAAGTCCCACGAAGGTCGGGAACCTTGTATCCCAGCAGTTTTCACGATCGGCTAGACGTGTCTGGTGACGAGAGCATTCTGCAAGACCGTCCACCTGTTCAGCAAACAAAAGACCAAGGCAAGCAATTCACGTTCAATATGGGTTCTCCTGGCCTTTCTCGCACCAATAGTCTCACTTCTCCTATCATGTCGCCAACGGACGAACATACTCAAGGCTTTTATGAGAGCGCCATGAGAAAATATTTCAACACTACCAAAAAACCGCCGAAAATAATGGAACCAAGTCCCAAGCAATCCAACTCGGCACTGTTACGCAGGAGAAATGAGTATATAGTCAAAGAGCCGAGGTCCCAGGATAATTTATTAATGCTGCCTCAAAGAGAGTCATCCAAAAGCCCTACCTTCAAGCCCATAAAGGTAAATACCAAAATCTCTTTGAGCAACGCCTCAAGCCGTAGAAATTCTATCGATAATCAGCTGGAAGCTCAGAACGAACCCTCATTGCTGAAAATCCCTCTCCCCATGATCCAGAGTAAATTTGCAAAGGCAGCTGAAGAGGCAAAAGACAACCAATTAGCCGCTCCATTGAAAAATCTCCGTAATAAGCTCAGAAATTTTGACTCAAGTTCTCAGACCAAGTTTGATTCTGGCGACGACACAAAACTGCGCGACGACGAAGAAATAACCTTCTCTTCCATCGAGCAAATCGCAGAGCAGCAAGCATTGAGCATGAAGCCTGAGCTGGACGACTTGCTCGAAAAGCTGCGCTCAAATAACATCAGGTCTTCTTTCGCAAGCGTCGGGGATGCAATCCAGCACGTATATCTCAAGTACTTCAAAAAAACCAATATCGCTAGCTCTCCTAATTCGCCGCTAATGGCTGATCAAGCGTGGCCAGACTGCATGCGATCGATATCTGACGGTATCGCTGAGTATCTCCTCGCGAAGCGAGGGTCTCTTCCGCCGAGCGCGTCGATTATCATTAACAGCTATTTGAAAGTTTCTTCTACGAAAGTCAAGTACTTAGAGGTGAAAATCAGCCCTCTATTACACAAGGACCAAAAGCTATTACTGGTTCTTATCAGAGACGACACCCAGAAAGACATCGCGCGTCGATTGCATCTCCTCGACAAGCAGAAAGCTTCAACGTTGGCATCGACTGTCCATGATTTACGCGCGCCTCTCGGAGCGATAATGTCCTCGCTGGAGTGTATCAGCTCGAAGACAATAGACGCAGAGATCCTGGAGTCGTTTGTAAGGCCGGCCTCATACGCAGCGAAATCGCTAATGTTCCTGATAAATGACATCCTTGACATCCATCAGATTAATATGAAAAAGTTACAGCTTTCTTATCAAAAATGTGATATCAGAACCACATTGTCCTCCATCGTTGAGATTTTCAGGCTCAAGGCCGAGATGAAGGGGCTGGAACTAAAGCTAGATGTCAAAGGAGAGATTCCCTTGGTTATTGTAACCGATCCGAATAGACTGCAGCAAATAGTGATAAATTTGTTATCAAATGCGCTGAAATTTACAGAAAAAGGATCGATAACGGTCCGGGCTGAGCAGATTGCTGTGGGTCTGGTGAAAGTTGGGGTTATTGACACTGGCATCGGGATCCAAGAACACGACAAAATTAAATTATTTACAAATTTCGGACGAATTCGCAACCAAAAAAACGATTTACTTAACCCTCAAGGAGTTGGCCTAGGCTTAGTAATTAGCAATAAACTCGCAAAAATGCTCTGTCAAAACGATTCAATCAGTGGCCTGAAGGTAGAATCGGCCTTTGGAAAAGGCTCCGAGTTTTCCTTCATCGTTGAGGACTGGAATTCAGAGGAAAGTCCGCAGAGCAGAGGCTCAAAATCCGAGAGGATGGCGGATATGGGGCTTGTTCGTCCCAGCGAAATCAAAAGGACGATGAACTCCATCACCTGCTCTCAAGATAAGTCGATTTTTGAGGACGAGGGTAATAACTTCATCTCGAGCCCGATTTTCCCAAGCAGGAACCTCGACAAGAAGACTTGTAAATGCAGCCGTGTGCTTGTGGTTGATGACAACGAGTTCAGTGTAGTGGCCACAGTGAACATCCTGAAATCGTTGAAAATCCAAGATATTGAGGTCGCTCGCAATGGTCAAGAGGCAATCGACGTCATCATGAAGCGTAACTCGCAAAATAAATGTTGTAAAGCGTTTGAACTGATCCTCATGGACTGTCAGATGCCGGTTATGGATGGGATAGCAGCAACCACGGAACTTCAACGGCTTATTAAAGAGAATCAGCTCGGTCCGCAGAGAATTGTAGGACTATCTGGGTACTCGTCCGAGGAAGTCCAGGCCCAGTGCAAGCAGGCAGGGATGATGAAAGTGCTAGTGAAGCCGTTACGCATGAATGACCTTAAATTTGTGTTGCAGAATTAATATTTAATTTTTATTTGCAAAGTCTCAGGGCTTGTGGTTAAGATATATGATTGTGTAGAAAAGAGGTTGATAGACAGATATACAGATCGCTATCTTTATGTAAACGACTTTTACACTTTTTTTAATGAAAAATATTAAATTAATCTTTCTTTTGTTTGGGAGCGTATCTAGCAACCCAGAAGGCAACTAGCAGCAGGGTAAGTAGTGTAATAAGTAATAACGTGCTGAGGTAATTCGTATAAGTATATTGTGAATGCAAATCGACACCGCTAAAGCAGGAAACGATGAGAGGGATAGTCATTGCGCCTAATGCTTCTGCTGCTGAGGAGAGCGTGTATCCTCTCAGGGAAGGGTTAGAAAGGCTTGATTCTGAAACAAATGTGTAAATTGTTGTGTTTCGCATGCTCCAAAATAGCGAATAAAGGATCATGACAGTAATCGCGTTGGTGTTTGAGCTCCAAAGGTTAATTGCCAGGCCGCTTGCGAAGAATGCTGTACTCGAAATGAAAATTTCTTTCTCAATCGCGAAGAGAAGGCATAACAAGGCCATTAACGGGCTAAAAATGCCAAATGAAGCGTAGTGGATAAATAGCATCTTGTTGGTGGAACTGAATGAAAGCCGAAAGGTGCTTTGAATCAAATCGCTTGCGATATGTGTGAAAGACTTGTAGCAACCTGCTTGGAGCATTTGAATGAAAAAAAGCAAGACGACCGAAACTTTTCCGTTGTTTTTTGTCTCTTTGCTGCCTTCTGTAAGGAATTCGATAGTACTCTCATCATCATAATCTTCAGACACGCTAATTAGCAAGTAATACAGGGCTGAGACAATTGAAATTTGACTGATAGCCCAGTAGATGAAGAGAGTGGCGGTTAAGCTTTCAGTCTGAAGCAAAATCTTAGGAACCAAGCAAACGTTAAATATTCTAATCACGACGCTTATGGTAGGCTGAAAGCTCATAGCCATTGCAAACTGGAATAGTGAAAGACGTCTTTTCAGCAGAATTTGAAGAGCTACCATTGAAAATTCACGGAAAGATCCAAGTGCAAGCCTCCCGATTACCAACACAGGAATAGACTTCTCCAAAGAAGAAATCGCAATAGCAAACAGCCCAGCGCTAATAGTGCAGACTGAGAGTAATAATAAATTTTCCGGGCGAAATTTTGCAACGAATTTCGATAGGTAGAATGGAAGGAATATACTGGGAAGGTCAGAAAATCCAGATAATAAATTGAAGGTTTTTAAGTCAAGATCATAGTGCTCAATGATTGATTTCATTAGCGGTTGAAATTGGTCATGTGCACAGTGATAGATGGAACTTGAGATAATTATCAGAGCTATTGCGTACCATTGTCCCTGGTTTTGGGATTTCTGACGAGAGTATTTCATTGAGAGTTCGGAGAATTTTCTTTGCGGGAATATCTTTTTAAAATTTATTTTGATTTCGTAAGATTGAGGTGTTAGCTGAAGAAAACTCCAGATAGGAGACAGATGAATGAAATATGGATCGCATTCGTTCATAAGGAGAGTGAACTTCATATGTTAGGATTGAAGGATTGAGATTCGAGTCATGAATCGTAATGAATTTTCGTTAATGCCAATTCTATTTGCGTTCCTATTACTTTTTTCCTTCATAATCAATCAGCTGAATATGAGAGAAACCTTGAATATATCATCACCATCACCTTCAACTTCAAGTGCTATCCCAATAGATGATTTCCATGGCCAAGCATGAACGCTGTTCGAAAAGAACGATAATTCAATGGCAATTTCACAGTAACTCC
>ENA-UOTZ01000514-UOTZ01000514.1-compost-metagenome-genome-assembly--contig:-NODE-514-length-32322-cov-10.691549_pt1 | contig 32322 bp, 23 predicted proteins | sample MGYA00238144_ERZ746983 | MGnify/ENA primary metagenome ERZ746983 (study PRJEB28759, sample SAMN06268863) | compost metagenome | isolation source: single cell | place: USA: California, Emeryville, Joint...
TTCGATTGACCTTCTTCTTCAGGTAGGATGCGCTGCAGCTTCAATTTCAAGTGATGATCTGGGGATAAGAGTAAATCAACTTAGTCCGAGTCAAATAATAAGAGAACTCGCTTACCATGAACAGTGATATGATGATGATAAGAGTTTAACTCTTTGTTAGTGTCGCTAGCTCCTCGACACAAGAAGAAAAGCCCTATTGATACAACGAAAAGTAGAACTGGAATGATTTCCATGCTGTTTGATGGTTGTGGTATGATTTGGAATTGAAATTATATGTGACTGAAGTTGATCGGAATTATCGATGATTAGTAAATAAACCCGATTATAAAGCAGACATTTCAAAATTCAAGAGTTTTAATTCCTTAATAAATATCTCCTTGAATTTTAAACAACGAACGTTTTCACATTTTCCCATTTTTCTCTCATTTTACCTAAAAATTTCCATAGTTTTAGCAGCTAAGTGGGATAACCTCATGTCAAAATTAGTTGTTAACAATTGTAAAAAAAGGTATTTTGTGGCTGTTCACTACAAGTGGAAAACAGCAGTCACAGTGAATATTGTGTTTGGCAACAGAATGAGCCTTTTTGTTTTTGATTACTCAATTATTCAATGGCTTTCAGGTAGTTCAATAGAAAAAGAGGCTTGAGAATTTGTAACTCCCATTAAAAATCGACGTTAACATTGATTTTGCTATATGAATTAATAGATGAACGGATGACCTTTTAAATTAAGTGGTGAAAATTTGACTACAATTAAATTCGGTTCTTATTCGTATCAATTACTCGTTGCTTATGCTTTTCAAATTCTTCTTTTGTGATTTCCAGTTTACAAACAGGGCATTTCTAATTATTGTTATTTTGCACTTATCCAAATATCAGCCATTTTACTTGATCAGCTTGAAGCCATTTTTCAATACATTCCGAATGGAATATATGATTGCATAAGCAGATTGCTCTACATTCGCTGGTTTCAGTATAATCTTCAAGGCAAATGGTGCAACTATTGCGGAATCCAAGATTAGCAAAATGCTGTGGGCCACTGTGATTAATTACTTGTTTTGACTATATTTATGTGGAATTGAACCAAATTTTGTAACCGGCATATATTCATTGACAATATCTTTGATTGAAAGAGCAGCTATAGGTTGCTCTCGAGGTTGTTCTTGATGTTCTTGCTGCGGATTTTGTTGCCTCCATCTTTGTAATGATCTTAGAGCCAGTCTTCGGCGATACCATTTATAAAGCAAGCCAAGAGCAATCATCCCTAGCATAAAATCAGATGATTTAGAAATATAATGCTTACCCATGGCTCCTCCCACAATAGCACCAATAATAACGTACGATGGTACTGGGGAACCTTCATCCTTCTTGTTCGAGTATCTCGGTTTGTCTAAGTTATCCAATGTTCAGAGCAAATCAACTTAGGATGAGTTATCGATTACAAAAAATAGTTCTCTGACCGCAGCAGAGACAGAAGAACTCAACTGCTACCAGGAAAAGTAGGAATAAAGTGGCTTTCATGCCTTGAGCTAGTCGTAGTAACTCTTGAAATTAAAATTATTTTAATCGTTATCTGGTTTGATTCTGTTCTTAAGGAATAACAGGGGTTCTTCAATTTAATGAAATTTGATAATTTATCAGAATTCTAACTCTTTTCTTCTGTTAGATAAATGCCATAGCAAAATATTGATTGTGCTGAAGAAGAAGGCCTCTGAAACGAATTTAGTTAACCTTAAATCAATGACTCCTGATATGTGATTGAACTCGGTATCGACTGCTGTTGATCTTACATTTGCCGATTATCAGAAAATAAACCGATCTAATGTTCTCAATATCTTGATGAACTATTACGATTTTCTCTGATGACTGAAATGATGCACCTATAAAACCGATCGTGTTGTAGCCCTCTCTTCCTTGAATTCCATCCAGAAAACAGAATATGATCGCACATTATTATCACTCCAACTATTCAAATTAACAAAATAAAAAGAAGAAAGGAAGCGAAAACGACAGTTCCTCTTGACCATATCCATATTATTCTAGACTTTTTAAGTATCTTTTCTTGAATTGCATGTTTCGAAAAGAATAAGAATAAGATATGCAACTTATGTTATCAAAATTGTAGTGTAGTTGCTTGAGAAATCCCTTTAAGCTTTCTAGTCGCTGCTTGCTTATGTTTTTTCTACAGATAGGACATATCTAATTAGTTGTTAATTTTCATTCATCAAGATATAAGCATTGCACTGAATTGGCCTGAAGCCATTTTTCATTAAATTCAGAATGAAAGATATGATTGAATAAGTATACCACCCTGTCTTCAAAGCAAACGGTACAAATCTTACGTTTGCGATCATTAACAAAATTTTATTGTGGACCAATTTTTATTCATCACCTGGTTGGGTGTTCTTTCTGTAAAATAGAACCAAATTTCTGGACAGAAAAGTATCTGCTATTTGTAAGGACAGCTGTAGGTTGTTTTTTTGCGGTTGCTCTGGCTTTGCTCTCGTCTTTGGGCGATATCATTGATAGAGCAAGCCAATAAGAGCTGTCCTATCATAAATGAAGATGATTGAGAAATTTAATACTTGCCTATGGCTCCGCCCGCAATAGCGTCGGTGATAGTGTACGATGATATTAGTGAGCCTTCCCCTTATTGCCTGAATATTTCACATCTACTACTAAGTTATCTAATGATAAGACTAAATATGAGTCTTATTCTTGAAGTTGCTTAATCTGGATAAGTTTCTCATGATATTCGGTTCTCCATCAATCAAGCTTGTTCCTCGACAATGGCAGAAAAACTTGGCTAATACCAGAAAAGTAGAAATAAAGCGATTTTTATACCTTAGGCGGCTCGTAGTAACCTTGAAATTATCTGAATCGAAGCTCGGTTTTATTTCTGTTCTGAAGTAATAAATCGTTGTTCTTACAATTTAATGAAATCTGATAATTCGTCAGAATTCGAAAACACTTTTTTTCGTTAGAAAAACGCTATGGACTACCTTTTGCTGGAAAACAATAGCTTTTGGCACGAAGTGAGTTCAGTTCAAACTAATGAAACCTGTGATCTGATTGAGGACTCAGCCTCGACCGTTGATTTAGATTCTCCGATATCAGAAAATAAACTGATCTAATGTTAGCAATATCTCGAAGAACTATTATAATTTTCTTCGATATATAAACTCCTTACATTGAGTTTTATAATTAATAACAGTAGTTAACTTTTTCCTAATGAGAATTTCCTTCTGTCTACTCTTTTTCACTTTGCTGGTGCTAGACTGTCTCTGCCATGGCACCTATACCACAGGAATTTCAACTCTCCAAACCTATGGGATATTGGAGAATGTAAACAAGTCGAATGCAAATCCTGGTGATTATTACTGCCAAAAATATCAATCTTCAGTGGTTGATGACTCTGCAAGTCCAGAAACCCTGACTATAGGCTCTACTTCCACTTATTCTCAAACCAGCTGCGCGCAGTTTTACAAATTGCAAGTTGACAACACAATGAGCAACATATCCTTCACTGTGGATCTCAATATCACTAGCACTCCTTCAGATCACGCTGTTGCTCCTCTCTTTGCCTACAAGATCGGTAGTCCTCCGCTCATGACATATGATAGTAACCTCCAAATTACGTTTGATTCCGTCCAATTCGACTTTAATGGTAAAGCTTCCCTTGGCTTATAATTTGAATCCTTTTCTCATATTAAAAAAGGATACCACCTAAATAGTAACTACCATCATTTCGAAATCAGTCCTTCGGATGTTTTGACAGAAAATTCTACTGCAGAATCTTCCTCTTCGACGAGGTGATTTTCAATCACAATCGAAAACATCCCACACAAACTCTTTTCATGTTAGTTCAAATATTAACACCTACTTTGCTGTGTATTTGTTCGATTCGCAACCGTACTCAGGAACCACGCAATACACATTAAACATCACTGCAACAAGTAACAGAAACGAGAGTTTTTTGCAAAATAACCTTTCAAACTTAGCTACTCTGACATGTCCGCAGGGATGCAGCGAAAATGGAAATTGCAACTCGACCACAGGTTTGATTATTCTTTCTCATTTATTTTAAAGTAAAAATATTAATCATGAGGAACATGCACTTGTTTCTCTGGGTTTATTAATGATGATTGCTCAATAAGTAATGAGCAAATGCTGCTGCAAAATGGCTGAAAATAACCTGAAATTAGGAGCTGAAATACCTACAAGCAGCCAGGTCACTCTCACACTTTCATCAGCAGCAAAAGTTTACCTTCAAATATTTCCTCCGAGTATGAAACTTCGACTTCTCTGTAATGCTAACTCATAAAAAAGAAGATAATTCCACCTACAACCTGGAGATTGAAAAAGGCAAAGGAACACTTTATATTCTAGGAAAACAAAGTGTGAATGGAGTTGCATACCCTCCGAGTTCTGGGCGATATGATTTTAAGCAAGAAATTCCGTTTTATTACTTGACCAAAAAGGAGATTACAATCACAAGTGGCAATTTCTCGTCTGAAAGAGACACATTCATTTTTGGTATTCAAACTTCGATTGAAACAATTTCCAACCTAAATCCAAAGCTGTTGAGAATAACAATGCGTTTGAAGTAACTTTCAATTATTCACTACTATTAAAAGACACCAATCAACCGAGTAAGTGAAGAGCATTATACTTCTCCTTTATATCTTTAATAGCAACAGGTGGATATTCCAAATTAGGTACTATTGTACTTGTAAGTATCATTGGCGGTCTCAGCGGAGTGGTTATAATCTTTGCAATTTGCCTCCTTTGCTGTGAGTTTTCTCATCATTGAATGTGACCTGAATAATTTCAAGCTCTATGGCTAAAGATGCAATGTCTACCAAGTGTTACTCGCTCTACGCAATGGTGGCAAAGTCCAACCCACCGTGTAGAGCAGCAAGTCCCAACTCAAGTCGAAATCCAAGTTCAATCCCAAGTCCAAACTCAAACCCAAGTTCAAGTTGAAGATCCTAATCTACTCCCTATTGTAGATATAGACGCATATATGCCTCTCACGAGGTTTGATTCTATTCCGCCTGCATATCACCAGAAAAGGTAGGAAAAGCATTTCTATGTATGGTGATTGAATTCTCATATTCTGCATCATCAATAGCTGCACAATCTGTCTTGACGAATACATCGAAGGAAGTATATGCAGGATGATCCCCATGTGTAATCATATATTTCATTCTCAGTGCATTGACGCTTGGCTCAAGCAAAATCAAGTAAAACTTATATTTGTATTAGAATGGGACGATTGATTCGGTTAATTTTTGATAAATAGAGCTGTCCAAACTGCAAGAAGATTTTGTCTAAGACAGAATTTGATAGCTCTAGAAGACTGATCGTTTTCAGGAGAGCCAGGATGGATAGAGTTTGAGGAATAAAAACTAGAGGTGTTATTTTTTTATATACTAAGGGAACTCATTTTTGAGCCCAAATCTTCAATATCAAATGTAATACTTCGCAAACAGATGTCAAATGCATAGTCGCTTTTGCTATCAGAAAATAATTCTAATTCATATGTAAATCAATCAAATCCTGAGATTTTTATCTTAGCATACATCATCATCCTTGCATATTTTCCTTTGCTTAAAAACAAAATTCTCAATAAGATAACTGAAAGCATTATGTAATAAATTAAGCATCGAATATGCTATTCTTATATCGAAAGACTGGAAATTCAGAGAACAGTATCTATCGAAGATCTCCATATTGTTTGACCTTACTACAGGGCGGAAGGATTTAATCAAAGAGTGGGTTGCATCCCTATAACGATACATGCTTTTAAGTTCTCCAAAAGTCTCAAATGAAGGAAACAGATCCTACAAAAGATAGACACTTCAACCAGCTATAACCCAAAATTATGTCATTAGTCACTGATAATTATAATTTCGTACATTCTATCAACAAGTGAAAAAACAAATGCAACATGGATAAACAAAAAAATACACATCAATAATAGCAGATATTTTAGCATGCTTCACCATTTTAATAATTATTTTTTAAAAAAACCTTTTATTACTCATATAATTTGCCATTTCTTTTATAAAATTCAGAAAGTAACTTACTTCATCGCGAATTTAAGCCGCAATCTTCTTTTTTCCTTTAGCTTTGATAGCAGCAACAATCTCAGTCTTATCCAATTTAGGGCCTTTAAACCAAGCGCTTTTCTTGATTTCTTCAATCGTCATTCTCTTCACAGGGCTAGGATCAAGCATTTTCGTCATCAGATCTTTCAAATCTGAGCTAATCCCTTTCATTTCACTGCTTTCCTTCAGAATCTCCTCATGTATCTTCCAAAAATGCTTCGACTTTCCTCCCACAAGAAGCCCATACAGTGAATCAGATTCCACCGCTTTTGAGAACGGCATATGGCCAATCGCCATGCAGAAAGCAACGATAGCCGCAGCAAATAGATCAACAGCAATTCCTTCATAGTTTAATCCTGCGTGCACTTCTGGAGGGAAGTATTTCGATGTGCCAGCAGGGGTCTTGAAATATTTTCTGCCAGTATACTTGTTCGCGCAGCCAAAATCAGCGAGCTTAAGGCAGTAATCCCCATCAAGCATGATATTCTCAGGCTTGATGTCTCTGTGAGCGACTTCATTTTTGTGAAGGTACTCAATAGCGTCAATCAGCTGCTGGAAATAGGTTCTCGCAAGACGTTCTGGGAAGATCCCAATGCTGTCGATAAGCTTAAGGATATCTCCTCCACGTGCGTGCTCTAGGACAATAGCTGTCACAGTTTGGACCTTATCCTCAGCGTCAGTCAGCACAATCGCCTCGTGGAAGTCTTGGACTCCGAGGATATTCGGATGAACAAGGCTTGATTGTAGTTTGACTTCGTTCTTGACCATGTCGATGTATTTAGATTCAACTCGCTTGAGGACTTTAATGGCACAAGATTTCTTTGTCATTGGATCATAAGCGAGATACACTCTCGAAGTTGCACCGGCACCGAGTTTCTTTATAAGATTCCATTGTCCGAGTTGCGCGTATTTGACTTTCTTGTCGTAGTCAGCCATTATTGCTTGTTGCTTTGTGAGTTGTATAATATGATTATGCTATTAATTATGGGCCGGTGGAGGAGGGTTTTATACCTCATGAAGTACTGAAAGTCAGTTATGCTTGCCGCATCAGTAGAAATCCGAGCGATCAAAGGTGATCCGAAGTTGACTGCTTTTGATGAGAGAAATATTAATTGAACCGTGAAACGGATAGTTAGATATTTGTGGAATAAAACTTATCAAATTATCAGTCGTTTCTCAATTAAAAATGAGTTGACAAATGAAACTGCGAAGTAATGGTGATCAGTAAGAATTGTTGTGAATAAATCCAACTGCTTAATTGCCATCAGCTTAGTGACTTAATTCGAGTCACTAAACCGCTTCCAAACAGTAATTTGCATGAGGAAGCGTTAGATCGAGATGCGAAGTAAATCAATTACACGAATTCACAATGCAAAGTTTCGAAAGAGTCCTTTACATTGAAGCTTGTCCTGAGCTGTGATCGGTTCATGCTGAATTCACTACAGCAGGGTATTGAGCTATTAACCTCTTGTCGAAGCAACAAATCATTGTGTGTTTTACGAATAGGTGAGAGCCATTGTGTTTTATTTCATTTGAAGAGCAAATGAGTTTAATTTTTCATAAATAATAGCTTTAAACATTCTCGACGGTGAGAAACCTATAAGACATCAAAGTCATTAATCAGAAAATGCATTACGAATACTCTAACTTGAGAACAATAAATAAAATTGAAACTTCGATGACTTCTTACAGCAAAATCATGAGAGCAATAAGTACAACATAATTCATAAAGCTGTTGCTACGATTATCAATCCTGAAAAGTGAATTCCAATAATCTTGAGCTGCTACGAATGTTTGTTAGAAATTAATGAGTTATTGACGGGTACTTTCAATATTACGCATTGAGAAGTAGGAACGAGCCAAGAAGCGAACTTTAATGAGTAACAATTGAAGCAGTTATTAAGAAGAGAACAATTTTTATGGTTCAAGTTTGCAATTTAGTTTAGTTAACTCTATAATTTTTCATGCTATGGTTTTCACTATTTTTCCGAATCGTTCCAAGAGGATTGTACCGCATGAGATTAGTCTTCTTTGTTAAGAACGTCTTGTGAATTTTCTCCCTCACTCTGCTTGAGTTTGTTCAAGTAACTGTCCGTTGCTTTGTTGGACTAGGACAACTAATTAATTCATAAAGGACTCTTTTTTATACCTCATCTAAATTAGAGGAAGGACCAGACTTATAATAAAGGGAGTTGGACCCCCCAGAAAAGGTTTGGAACGGCTAGATAAACATTGGATTCATGAAAGAAATCACATATTTTTACTGAACCCTCAATCGTCGGCTTACTATCAGCAGGGGAAATATTAATGTCTCTAATGAAATAGATCACATACACTGAATACAAAATAGTTACCCGAGCAGAATTTGAAATAGCCAATATAGAGGCTTATCCATCTGATAACCAGAAACTGTCGATATGTCGTAGTAGTTAAGGCCTGTCTTTCTGTGAAAAGTTATTTCTCTGGCTTTGACCTCTCGCTCTGGAATATCAACCTACTCAAATTAATCAAGCTGCCTTTAGCCACCAAAAATAAGAAAACCTTATTCCCAACTATAACAATGGGAATATCCTCCTCGCAAACCATTCTCAGGTGTTTGTACCACTTCGGTACGCTTTCGTAGCTCTCTTTCTTAGTGACTTCAAACATAATGATTGCACAATGAGCTCCAATAAGATCTTCTTCAGACAGTCCTCCGGCTTTGTCTTCGCCGGCCTTGTCCCATATACGAAAACTAATCGGTCCTTTATTTGTGAGCTTCGTCACCTTAGTTATTTCAATGGAATCTGCTTCTTTGAGGAAAAGATGGTTTATCTTTCATTTAAGATGAAGAAAATACCAATAAATTTCCTATCGGCATCATCAGCAGTATGTTTTCTGATGAAGGTGGTCTTTCCAACTCCAGAGTCACCTACAATTACAAGCTTGAACTCAATGGCGGCTGATTCCATGATTGTTGACAAAGATAAAATTTTAAGTGTGCGTGATTCAATTAATTTTCTTAATCATGCCCTCGATCTAAAGAAACAAAAGCTATAAAAAATGAAAAAAGAACTCTAAAGTATCTATACGAGTGCTGTGTTGAGAGCCTTCCGATAAAGTTTCGCTACAGAATCATTCTTGGAGGGATAAGTATCGACATTGAAAATATGATAGGTAATTTTTCTGCCAATGCAAATTGCGCCAAGCAAGTTTCTATGTTTGTTAAAGTTCTCATCTCGGTGTCCTGCTTCTAAAAATGTAATGAATATTATAGAATAGATTACAAATCAATGTAGCACAGGTCTATAAATTATCTCTTGAAAAGCCTAGCAATATATATAAATAATAGCCTCGGGTACTTGTCTCCATATGCCTCCTCAAATGAGTATATTTCCTTGTTTGGTCTGGTTGTGAAAGATCAAATATCCCCCATCTGAACAGTCTTATTAGTCTCGCGGCTCAGAGAAAAACAGAAAATTTGTATTTTCGATCTCTTTCAGGCAGTCCATCCATCGGTTTAATGAAGATTTATTACAGCGATGTAACAGGTAGTATATTAGACACCGTCCTGATTTTGAGTGTAACTCCTTCAAAATTAGCGCGTTTGCTTCGTCTCGAGATTTACAGAATTGATATGATTACTTCTGAAAAAGCACCACGCTAGCAGTTGAGAAGGTTTAAACTCTATTTAGATCCAGTTAGAGGAAATCAGAAAGTGAACGAAATTCAATGCAGTCAATGCAACACATTAATTACTGATACATGCAATATCCAAAGATATTGTGAACCATTACCGATTTGTTTTCGTAGTCTTTTGCTGAAGAGTCAAAGCGAGAGCCGTTTGCCGTAAGCTTTGCCTCCTCGAGTTTTGAATCGGTAAAATTGCATAATTCTTAAAACGATTTGAGTCAGAAATGTTACATGATTATCAGTCTCAATTTTAGATGAAAATCTGAATCAGCTCAGATTTGTCAGATTCTAAATTTAATTAATTGGGAGCAAAGGCAGATGTCAAATTTGCAGGCAATTTGAATTGCTCACCTATCTCTCTATATTTTATTTACAACAATCGAGATAGAATTCTTCTGCCACATAAATGCATGGAGATCGGACCCCAGGAACTTGAGTTATTTTGAATTCGAAGGACTTCCAGTTGGGTTTTTCAGGACAAAACTTGTTTTTCCTGCATCAATATAGAATAAGACTGATTATGTAAGCTTTGATTGCTACTTCTGCCTCTAGACCAAATTTAGAAAAACCATGAAAGCTCGATTTTGAGTAATACAACAAAAAGCATGAATTATGATGCGGGGTTGAGGCATCATTATCAGATCGAAGGCTTTCTCACAGATCGTTTGAAAATTGCAGACGAAATTTTCAATAACACTTTTTCTCATTGAACACGCTAATTCCATCTAGAGGTGTAGCAATTGACAAGAATGACGAAAGTTAAACCAAGAAAAGCTAACCGGACTGAAATTATTGATAAGTGGTCGCATTAAGCCACACTACGAGAAATCTCTGAAATTTTGAAAAATAATACTCATCTGTACTAAATGTATAAAGAACCCTCATTTTGCTCCACCAACAAATGTAAGAGAGAGAGGAGTTAAGGTTATCTATTATAAAATTTGATCGGGAATAAAAATGTTATACGCCAAAACAAACAGAAAATCAACTCGAATTTATTGTTTTTCCATTTTTCTTTTATGTTGACGAACTTTTTCATCCAAGAAAGATAATAGTTTTAGAGTAATAATCTATATTTCATAATCTCTATTTCTCTGATTTATTATTGGCAACGTATAGAAATAATGAACCATATAAGAACTTTATGATTAATTAATAATATGTTCTTAGTGTTTTCAAATATATAGAATAAATGACGGATACAGATATCAAAGATCTGATTCATGGATTTGTTCATTTCTTATCAAGTCTGCCCGATGAATTTTAGCTATCCGTACTCTGTTCATGAGTCATCAGCAGCTGCTTAAATGAGGCATGTTGACATAATTCGACTCTCTAATCAGATCAAAATAACGATAAAGTTTAAGTTTCTAAATCGTTACCAGTATTTCTTGGCTGCCTGTATTCTGGTGGTATCCCACTCCAGGGTCCCTCATGCAAAACTGGTTCTTCTGGTAACTCTAACGGAGGTTTATCAGTGCCTTTTCCAGTCAAGATGATATTTCCAGTCCCAAAATCAATCAAATTTGCTGTCTGATTCGATGAAGCAACTGCTAATGCGGCTCCGCTTGGGCTCCATCTTACACAATAATGCACATCTAAAACATCCCAAAAACGATCGTTTTCCATAAGGTTACACTCGATATTTCTTACTTGAAGGTATTTTCTCAAAGGTTCTTACTATCTTTGATTCCCGTCGATCATAAATCAAGACAGCTTTTTCTTCTCCACATGTGGCAAGTAAATTCGCATTGGTCGGAGAGACATCAATTGAATACTTTATGGAGTCTATACCATTCAATTATAGCAGTTTCAACGAATAATTTCTTTGTTGAAATTACAAGGGCGGCCTAGAGTAATCGGTTCATTCAGAATCGAGATGGCTTTCACGACGTCTATTATGTTGAGTTTATTCTCTTCAAACTTTGCATATAATATCGGCTCCCCAGCATTCGTACTCCATCTACAACGATTATAATCACCTGAGTATATCAGATTTTAAATTGAGAACAGCAAGACTCACAGGAAAAATAATACCTCCGTGGTTGCCTACTTTCACCCTGGCTCTGCAATGAGTAGTGTTGATATCTGATATTACACACATCGCTGCGACGTCCACAGCTGCTATTGATTCTCCTTCTGGATCAAACTCATAGCTCGGAAGGGGAAGTCCTTTGGTTAGATGTATTAGAGAATGTTTTTGTCGAAAAATCAAAAATGTTGAGAAGTCAGATAATAAATAATTCTTTAGCAATAATTATGGGCCTAATGTAAATGATTATTATAATAACGTACTTGTGGTTGTATAATATTGTGGATCCCATGCTGCTTTCTTCAATAGCTTTATAGTGGGGTTATGTTGATTAGAGCTGGAATTATCCATAGAGAAGATATGGAGAGCAATTTTTCCGAAATGGGAGATTGAGCCAAGAATATTCCTCCTCGCGTTATAAGTCACTTCGCCCAGACCAGCTCCTAGAGAAGAAATGTAATTACTTTGATTTGTCATAATATAGGTTATTGATATTTGTTCCAGTCTCATGAATCCACATTTTGATAAGAAGAGAAAATTTATGAAAACTCACCTATACCAGGACCCTCGAATGAAAATATTTTCCTCACTTTCCCTTGATGTGACAGGTCGAATATCTCCATAATGGGTGGGGTATAGCCTTCACGCTTTGGTAGAAGAGAGACAAGCAATTTTGTGTTTGGTATTTCTCAAATGTATGTCCAAGGGAAGCCAGCTATTCCCAATTTTTCATCGAATCAGTCAAGGTTTAAAAATTCCAAGTCTTACTTCTTATGTTGGTTGCAGCTCCATTGAAACTAAGATACTTTTTTTTGGTCTCAACATCTATCATCTCGATGAAGTTGTTTTGTGAGCAAAAGGCGAGAAGCTGCCCTGGAACAGGTCCTATAGAAATAATTAAACCGATCAAGCTTCATTCATTCATATTCGAGAATAATAAGAAGAAGTCGTTCTTCAATCCAATGAGAAAGAGAAAACTGGAGTAGATAGGAGGATATTACCATCGACTTTCATGGTCTTTTTAGTTGAAGAATTACTTTCGATTTGGTTTCCCATTTTTGTTGTTGAGCTTATTCTGATATAATCAGATTATTGAGAACCGGTCTTAAAAAATTAAATAAGCGTGTTCTCATATCGTTCTAATTTTGTTGTTCCAAATAAGGGATTATCTGTCATGAGCCAAAACAGCATGAATTATCCAAGAATGATGCCAATAGTGCAAATAACCGCGTCTTCTCATGAAATAAAGATGAAGTGGGGGAGTTTCCGTTAAAAAGTTTCGGAAATTACTGAAACTTTGCCGAAACTTGAAAATAAGAACTCGGTTAGTAGGGTCTGGTCTGCGATCTGGCCCTCAGAATGCACAAAAATGTGTCATCATACTCAGTTGGACCTGTTAACAACAGAAATACGGAATTACCATGGTTCAATGTTTAGAATTTTCGAAGTAGATAGATCAAGTTCAAAGACCTCACTCAAGAAAGGAGCTCTTCTTCGTGTTTCAGTGTACAAGTAAGAATATTTTCAGAGTTTTCACAGGAATTTTTCATTATCTTATGAGATTTAGCCGAGAGCTCAGAAAATTCATAGGTTAAGCTCTGAACAGCTGAAAAAATTTTTCTTAGAAGACATTCTAACCTATCACCCATTAATGTTCATTGCATAAGAATTAGGAGGATTCCTTCCAATCGACGGTTAATTAATTTGGTTGATTTGTCTTCTTGCTCATTTAAGAGTTAATTTTGCACATCATCGCGTCGAAAATGCATCTATAGTCTCTGTAATATAGTTTATTTAGCATGAGGAAATTAGTGTCAAAAAATTTTTGTGATTGTAGAGAACGAGATTTGATCTCGAGTTTCAAATTAATGAGTTTAATGAAGTGTTCATTGGTGGCATCAGTCATCGAACAGTAGCAGATTTTTCACGTATCCGTTAGGACAAATCTATTCTTAAGGCGTATAGCTTAGTGGCATAGACTAAAATTCAACGATTAGCTCAAAAATCCAATACATAGGAATCCTAACAAGTCTCAAAGAAAACTATAAAGCAAGTAACACGTAATCTAAATTTCGTGATTATTTTCAATAGATTCACTGTTTATTACAACTTTTCTTTTGACTTCGAAATGAGTTTAGAACAAAAGAAAAGTATTATACTGATCTCTATAGGAAATTTCAGTATGTTTTCAGAGTTAAAGCTTAACTTGGGGTGCTGTATTCAATTTACTGATAAAAATACAAACATATCATGTGGAGATAGTTGCTTTACACCAATTACAAGATACTTGCTAAAGGTTTTTCACTAATTTGAGTAAATATCAAACAAAATTTGCATGATGCCGGATTGGGTATTGCAAGGTCAAGGCTTATATTATTAGAACCGTCTCTATGCCGTAAAGTGCCCTCTTAGAAAAATTTGGAGATTTAATCTCGATTGAAGTACTCATAAGTATATCATTTAAAATAAAAAGTATCAATAATTTCAACGAATCTTGAAATGCTCAACAAAAAGGAGACGCTATTCACTCCTAATATCAAATTCACTTATTCAGATCTGAGCCTCGTCATTGAGACTCTCCACTATACTCAATTTATGAAGGGAAATCCAAAAATTTTCCTGACGAAAAGCATACAGTCAGGATTTTGAACAGACAATTGTCTGACTTTGTTTTGCAGAATTATGATTTTGCAGCCTCCCTTTTCATCAAAGAACTCATCCATCTTGTAGCATTCGCTCCTGAATGTATTATGACAAATAGCTTCGAAATCAGCGAAAGGAAAATGGCATTTGCGACTCTTCCGCATTTACCCTTGTGCTATCATGATTTTAAACAGTCGCCAGCTGAGGAAGAAAAAGAACCCATGAAGAATTTTTTTCCAGATCAGCCTCTGCGCATCAAGGAAATGATATCAGATTTACTCGCGGAGATTGGGTTTCTCTCGGAACAGATAAACGTCAAAGATTATAGCTCCATCCTGACAATGCAAGGTATCTATAAATTCAAAGGTTGGGAAGGAACATATTTCCTTGCAGATTGGCTCACGGCTATGCTCGATTCTCAATCTGCATTGGAACATACTGAAACTGTTTCACAGTCGACAAGCAGACCCAGTCCGAAGGAAATATTTAGTTTGGGATTAAATATTCTTGAGCTGAATGGGATTCCTCAAGAAGACGTCATCAGCCTTAAAGAAATGGAGAAGGCGAAAAATGCACTGTTTGTAAGAACATTGAAGGGAATACTCTCCGATATGCAGTTATCAGATGATTTAAAGTCGCTTGTTGGAAGAATGCTAGATAGTAATGCTCAAGCCCGACCTCAGTTCAAAGATTTTCCTACAATAATAAGTTCAAGAAAGGAGAAACAAGTAAAATCAAAAACTTTAGAGAGTAACAAATCCGGTGACCAGAAAACAAACGTGATTATCGAAAAAGCCGCACTGACAAAAGATGATACAACAGACAAATACAAACCTCGTAAGAATTTGACAGAGCAGGATGTTCTGGATAATTGGGAAGCAATGCTGAGTAGTGCTGGTCTCAAAAACGGCACTGAACCCAATAAGGGTAAGGAAGATGAGATATCAATACTAGCGAGAAGAATCGCTAAAGCGCTTGCTCGAAGCAGGCCCCAAAAAGGTTAGAAAAGAAGTGAATTACAAAGACAATTTGAATGCAATCATTATAATTGGGTGGAAACATCATTTCCATAAAAGAATTACTGCTGCTTCAGGGCATCTTAGTTAATTAGCTTTCATTAGAGAATCTCTTTAAATCATATACATAAAAGGTAAAAACCGATAACTTTAAATTTAGGACACTTTGAATATATCAATTATCAAATCGATTCTCATAAATTTTGCCGCAATCAACAAAAAGAAATACTCTGGCGTCATCATCTCTTTAATAGAATATTTCATCAGCATAACAAAGTTGCCAGATTTTAAGTCTGAGAAGGTCTTTTATCATAGAACTAACGCAGATGAAGGTAAATCACAGTTTCTAAATACTAAAACGCTCCATTAAATTGTTAGAGAGCACAATCTCGCTTTGCTTTACTTGAAAGAAGAATTCGAAGGGAAAGTATCGGGAAAGAGAGTAACACCATCGAGAGGCAGTAAAGTGATATAAGTGAAGATCTTGGCAGGCATTCAATCGATAGCAATTTTTTGATTCTTAATACTTCGGGTCTTCGCCAACTTTTCTTCTCGAAAAGCAAAGAGAAATTCATTAATCCCAAGCAAATTAGAAGTTAGCAAGTATTACAATATTCGATAAAGCAAAATGTCATAATTTATTGTATTCTGTAAGTTGGAAATAGTCTGTATGGTGTGATTATCTTGATTCTAATTGATTCTTTGTGTTAACTTAAGTGGATCCAGGCTAAACGGATGAGTTTAATCATAACAATTAAAAAATTTTAGTGAGATTCTATCATAATTTGTTTCGTTAACTAGTAGAATGAATAAAAAATGAATTAGAAACAGCCTCTTTTATTTCCAGGCAGGGCAGAGTGTCCATAACATCTCATTGTGAATCGAAAAAATTGTGAAATCAATATATCATAGTTGAATAGTCGTTTCGTGTTAGCTCAAAATGTGCACGTAAAGTGTACTAAATATGCATCTATATCATTGGTGACCCCAAATCTAATCAGAAAAGCTTCTGATTTTCTAAGCGCTCTCATTGCCTTACCGTTGTTTATTCTTTATGGCTACTTCGCTCCCCCAGAAACGCCTTAATTCCTTATTGCGGATTTCAAAGAGCTTTGTGAAATAGATAAGAAATTACAACTCGTTAATAATATTTGGGACCAATTTCTATCTTAGTTCTAGAGGAATGGAGCTTTGTTTTTGTCAAATAGAAGTCGTTTAACTTTAAATAAACTCTATCAAAAATCTCAATTAGCACAAATTAGTTGTATTGATTCTTCTACTCATTGATGTTAATCTCTTTCCTGCGTCTCATGAGCCGTGTACTTTCTAAATAAAGCATACAGACATAGCAGGTTCTAGATATTGAAAGGGAAGAAAAGACCTAACAATTTGCTTTACTTTCGTCTTGAGTATTTCCAGAGTACAGGATTTTTCCACTCGTAAAATCTATGATTCTCATCGTCTTGTCATTGGAAGCAGTTGCCAACATATATCCATTTTGATCCCACCGAACACAGTTGATATTACCTAAAGTTGTAACTTGAATTAGAAGTCCCATATAGATCATCTGATTAAATGAGCTACCCGAGTGGACATTCTCAAAAGTTTTGACTATATCAAATACGCGCCGATCATAGATCTTGATATTTTCGTCGTCTCCAACAGAAGCAACGAGATTTGGGTCATTTTTGCAGACATCAATCCAGTTTGTATAATCTATAATTGACAAAGCAATGAGCCAATATTGCTTCTCAGACGTTATTACGCCTTCTCTCTTCGACTTTGACTGGTTCCAATAAAGTGAGTCGTTTTTTCTCCACATCCAAGATATTGAGTTTGTTTCGATCATACTTGAGGAATAATATAGGCTCTTCGGCATTCGTGGTCCATCTGCAATGATGATAACCAGCTAATAGTGGTAAAAAATCAGTAAATGCTTGCTTAAATAATAAAATTCATGTAATCCAAGGAAACATTAATGACTGAGCAGGGTAAAAGTAATGAAGTTTATCGAAATGAGACGAATTGGAACGCTAGACTACCTTCGCTTTCCAAGTTCAAATTGAAGCTAAATTGGTCTGTATTCAGATTTGAAATTAAACACACACCATAGCGATCAATGGTTGCCACTGATTCTCCATTAAGATTGAAATCAACGCTAGAGATACAATTTTCTAGTCATAAATTTATTAACGGTAACATTTTATAGATGACAAGATTAGTTAGATACCTTGTAGGCGAGAATACTGAGGATGCCATTTCACCTTTTTCAGCAACTTCACACTATAGTTACTTCTGAAGCTGGCGTATTCGATGTGAAATAAGTGATAAGCTATCTTTCCTTCAAGTGAGATTGCTCCGAGCAAACCTCTTCGTGGATTAAAGGTCACATCTCCATTTCCTACGACTGTTTAATAGAGCAGTGTGAGAAAAAACGAGAAAATTGAAGATAGTAGTTGACCTCCTCGAGTTTCTTCAAACGAATAAATTTTTCTGATCTTTGCTTGACTTGAAATCTCAAAGAGTTCCAGGTTTGCGTATTTTCTCCAGTGATGATGGAGAGATAGGAGGAGTTTTGTCTGAAAAACTTCTTTGACATGAGACCAGGATCCACCTTGATGTAATATTTCATATTAGTGTTGATAAAATCATTGGTGTTTCTAAATTATTAAAAAAATACTCTTTTCATGGATTTGGACTCCATCGAATTTGAGATGTTCCTGCTTCGATGTGAAATCAATGATACTAATCTGATTATTAAAGTCTGAGCACCAAGCTACCAATTGGGAGGAGGATCCTTCTATTAATTCCAAAAGAATATGAAGTATTTTAGAAAAAAGTTATTTATAAGAAATTGAGTATGTGGATTGGAAAACAACATGAAAATATTGAGAAATATCCCAAGCTTGATCAATAATTCATCGATCAGCAGGTTTGGAGAGCTGAAAATAAGGAGGTCATAATATTAAAGGACTTGAATTATAGAAAATTTCGAGTACCGGCTCTTATGGTCTTGCGGGACAGATCACCATTATCATCACTCTGAAAATCGCTGTGGGCTGGTTTTGACTCCTCGAAAGAGGAGAAAATAGTTTTATCATCATCATTTTTTGTCTCTTTTGTTGGCAGCATTGACTTCTCACTTTTGAAATTAATTTTTTTATTTGATTATTAGAACTAATATTCACTTATGAGCTTGAGCTTTGATTAAAGTATGGAGAAATTAGAAATTCCATGCGATCTCTAAGATTGTAATCGAATCTGATCAACAACTCTGAATTTCTCAAGAGAAATTATTTTTAAGAGCTAATATCCAGAAATAAATTGCATATTCGATGACCATGAGGAGATAGAGAGAAAGTGATTATATGAGCTTTAGAAATAATGTAATGTTCGAAAATGATTGCTTCTTTTGGTAAATTCTCGAAGAAGGCAACAATAAATTATTAGTGACTTCGTCGAAACTAGTGTATTGATGTCTGTAAAATACTCAAGTATTATTTTCAAGTCATGCTAAGGAAATTTCCGATGGCTTCTATTTACAAAAGTCAGATAATAAAGAAACCCAAACTAAACTCCTTGCTTGGGCGCGTGATTAGTGCCCAATACTTTTCAAGGAAAAAGTTATCAAATGAAAGTTTGTTTTATTTCTATATCTTTTTTGTTTTGATATTTATAGATGTAACTTAGGGACTTTGGTTCCGGCTTTCTCCCTGCAGAGTGGGGTGCCAGAATTATAATGTGATATTGATTGGCAAATTCTAAAATTACATTATGTATTGGAGTTATTCTAACATCTCTTCAATCAGAAGTTTTATTTCATAAAGTTGTATTGCGCTTATTGCTAATAACCTTCATGAAAGTTCCTGATACTAATTTGTTGAGTTTTCCTGTATAAGTTTGATATTTTTTTCATTCCTACTAACTTTGTTTTCAAATAGGTCTAATGCATGTGAAACCCTGCTATCCAAGTGGAAGACAAAATATAATCACTGTCAGCAGTGAAGATTCATGTTATACTTTCTGGCTGACAATCATTCTCCTAGTTACTTCTTGGCTCTGTCTTCTTTTCATTTGATGATCGATTTCGATTTTTCTTCAAAGGAAGCAAACAGACATGGCGAGGTCTAACAATTAAATGAAAACACTTTCATTGAGAAGTGCGGAAAGTGCTACTTTCATCTGAAGTCTTTCCAGTATAAAGCGTTTTTCCAGTTTTAAAGTCCACTACTGATGCTGTTGTATCAAATGAAGCACTCGCGAGCATGTTGCCGCTTGGATTCCATCGTACACATGGAATCAAAGCTAGAAAATAGGAGATGGGCATCAGAAATAATTTACTAAATATGTCAAAGAATATTACCATCGTGAACGCCTTCAAAAGTTTTGACAAACTTGGATTCTCTTTTGTCAAATATCTTCACATTCTTATCAGAACCACATACAGCCAATAAGTTTCCATTACTTTGGCAAACATCAATCCAATACGTGTTAGCTGAAAAAAGAACGTCATGTAAGAAGAACTAGATTATTTCAACAGGAAAAAGAAATAAGAATGCAACCTTTTCTTTTTTCGGGTTGAAAAGAGAAGACAAGATTCTTTTTTGATTTTGAAACAGAAACGAAAGGATAACTGTATTTACATTCATCCATTTGCATCGGACTCTTCAAATCGAGAGTTTTCTTCTCAACATCCAAGATATTTAGTTGTCTAGCATCATATTTGATAAATAATATAGGTTCGTCAGGATAGATACTCCATTTGCAGCGGGCATAACCGTCTAAGTGTAATTAGAAGAAAATGAGGAATTTAAACATCTCTGCTAGAATTAAGAGAACAAGAACAGCTATACTTGGCCGTAGGAGAAGGGAAAAAGAATGAAGACGATTACCTTGTTGCGATTTCATTTCCATTGTAAGATGGAAGCTGTAATTGTGGGTATTTATGTCTGATATTAAGCAGGTACCATACCGGTCGATGGTTGCTGCAGTCTCACCAGTTGGGTTAAAATCAAGGCCGGCTATGAAGTTTCCTAGAGATAACCACGTTAAAACGAATCTACAATAGGAATAAATATTTAATTACTATATCCTCTGTTATATTGGGAGTGCCATCTCGATTTTCGGATGAGCTTTACAGAACTGCCATCCTCTGTAATGGAAAAGCTGTAAAGATGGTAGGCTGTTTGTCCAACGCACATTGAACCAAGAATCCTTCTTCGTAAGTTATAGGTCACATCTCCATGCCCAGTCACTAAGACAGGATGTAAAAATGAGATGGATTTACCAATTAATGATTATTTTACCGCCAGAAATTTCCTCAGATGAATAGATTTTCTTGACTTTTCTTTTCTGTGAAACATCAAATACTTCCAGATTGGCTGATGACTCCCAGGTATGGTGAGCAGAGACAAGGAGCCCTGTATTAGCAACCTCTTTCACATGTGTCCAGCCGCCGGAGTCTTGGTGAAAAGTTTTGAAACTTGAGAAAAATTTGGAAAACTGAAAATACCAAAGCCCTTTTTGAGTTTCACTCCATCAAAGTTTGCAAACTCTTGTTCTTTTCCGAGTTCAACAATTCTAATTTTATTCTTCTTCCATGAGGACCAGGCAAGTATTAGCTCTTGCTTTGAAGTGATGTCTTCTATTGAAAAAGACAAAAGATGAATGAAGAGAGAGAGAATGATGAAAATAAAAAGTATTACCAACGATTACTGATTTTTTATTTGGATAGTCACTCAGTGTTTCGGCTTGCATTTTCTTTGATTCCTGATCGATGAGATTGGATGAACCCTCCAGTGCAATGACTTTCCGAAGCATTTTATGTTTTCTGATGGCCTTTGGTTTGAGACTCGTGAATAAATAAAGTTTAATCTTGCTAATCTTGAGTAATTAACTAACTATATATCTACAGAGTTAATTAATTACATCAGATAAGATAAAGAAGAGAGCGAGAGATACCACTGCTAATGATCACTAATTTTTTTGTATTTCGGGAAGAAAGTACACTCTTCCTACCTATTCCACTTCTCTTCAGGCTTTTTCCCCAAGAAGTAATACAAAAAGAGGTACTAGCAAAGCCCGAATGAATTTTTTATGTTAGTAGCAGTGCAGTAATTAGCAGTTAAGAGACCTCAAATTGGTATTTTAACTTTGTTATCAAAGACATAAGAGAGACAGCTTGATGTTTGAATTTGTTCTCAATTTAGTTTCACCATGAATGTGAAGAAAATACCCTACTAAGCATGCCTGATACCTCATCAGAGATAGCTATCTCTGTTTAATGAATCTAAGAAATTTGGTGACCTTGAAAAAAGATGTCTTATCGAAACGTGTATTGGTCTGGAAATAAGAGGCTCACTGTTACCTTGGTGAATATAACTTTTGAAAATTATCCTCAATAAATTTTTTTAGTTCGAAGTTTTAGATTGTAAAACATCCAGGTAACAGAAACGTATCATACAAATCTGCTACACAAGGGAACTATTTATTTTGGGCGAATAGCTATCCTCTTAATGATTTCTTGTCACTTCCTTTTGATTAAATTGATCCTTGCTCAAAGGAAACAGATGGACATAGCCCAATCCAATAATTAAACGTGAATTGTTGTTATTCATAAGACAGGAAAAAATTACTCTCATCTGAAGTCTTGCCAGTATAAACTTTTTTCCCAACTTTGAGGTCAAATAATGCAACTGTCTTATCACCTGAAGCACTTGCGAGCATATCGCCATTGGGCTCCATCTCACGCAATTGATCCAATGTAGAGAGTAAGAAATAAACAACAGAAATAATTTATTAAAAATTGTACTTTCATTAATGCCTTCAAATTTTTGGACAATTTTTGATTCTCGTTTGTCAAATATCTTCACATCCCAATATGTTTCCATCGTTCTCGCAAGCATATCCAGTCTGTGTCGTCTGAAAGATCAGAATGTCAATGCAAAAAGAGACAGAAAAGAATAATAAGCAAAAAGTTAAGTGGTAAACTTTTTTTATGGAAAGAGAAAACGTGGTTTTCCTTTTAGCTATTTTTGAGTCTCGATCATGATGAAATACCAGGAGTAAACAAAAATTTGCCGTGCTTCAAGGATGTTTTGAGTAACCTTAAAAAAAGTTACTTAAATAACCAATTTTCGGCTCCCGTAGCATCGGATTGCTGAATTCTCATGAAACCATTTTTGATACTCTTGTTGGGAGGAAAGCAAACAAAGAGGCAACCTAAACTTCGAATTAGATATAGATCTTTAATTTTTTTCTCAGCTTTTTCCTGACAATTTAATTCAGAAAATTAACCTTCTAATTCACTCTGATATATAAAGTTTTTCTCATTTTGTTAAATTAAGAGTGTATTGATCTTTCTAAAATCTAATCTAAATTATCTCAGATTCAAATTTGCTCCTATCCAGTCTGGCTTGCCAGCAAGAAGATTCTTTCCATAAGAGAAATAAATAGTAGTTCTTTTGGATTTTTGAAGGACATCGTCATTTTGAGGTCAGCAACGTGAAAAGCATATTCTTACTCAAAAATTCCTACATTGTGAGAATTGCAAGGCATATATTACTTGGTTTTTGTATAAATGCATCATATGCCGAGATTATGATTACTATTAATATTATCTTGAAGCATTTTTCAGAAAAAAAGGATAATTAAATAATTTGCTCTATCCTTTACTATAGTAAACCAGTCAATTAGAAGATTTGCTTTACTCTCTTCTTTCCAATTTTTATCAGATTTGTTGCAAAATAAAGAAGAATTTCAAAATTTGTATAGTTGAAAGGAGCGAAATAAGAGATGATTTTCATTGCTGAATAAAAAATAGCATCACGACATTCAAAAGCCTTTACTATATAACTCTGAAGTAAATACGGTCTTGCAAATAAACCCAGGAGAGACTCCCACATATTTAATGAAGTCTGCAAATGCTAATTACGATATTTATTTATCGGTAATTTCGAAAAACTGGCTAGAAACTCTGTTAGTAACTTGTTCATGATCGCTCAAAATATATAGATTCTAGAATGAAATCATGACGGAGGGTAAATACCGAAATTGCTTGTGACAATAATTGCGAGGGAACCCCGCTAATTAACTCAACCTTCATCCTGTTAATAACCTTCATCCTGATCATTAATTAGAAAGATTAAAATTTATTCATTCTCAATTCTCAAAACTAACAATTCAACAGAAAACAAAAGAATGATACACCGGGAAAATACAAAAGAAAGCTCATTCAACCTTGCGAATGAGGAATCCAAGCAAAAACAATTTCATGGTGAAATACAGAGTGGTTCTCCAAATAAATCATTAACAACCATAGGTATCATCTTCCTATTTTCATACTCTTTCGTTTATCTCGTATTTTTTCATAGAAAACATCTCTTCAAAACCAAAACTACTTGCTTGGACCTCATGGAAGAATAATAAGATTACTATTGTTGAACTCGAAACGAAGCAAGAGTTCGCGAACATTGATGGAGTCAGCAAAACCAGTCTTGGTATTTTTCAGCTTTCCATATTCGACTCAAATTTGGTAATTCCTTGTAAAAGAAAGTTGGGCGCATGTGAAAGAGATTGCAAACACAGAATTACTCGTTTCTGTTCACCACTGCTGGAACATATCTGCCAATTTGGAAGTATTTGATGTCTCACAGAAAGGGAAAGTCAAGAAAATATATTCATCTGAAGAGCTATCTGGAAGTAAAATTATCATTCACATTGATTTCATAACTACACTCATTTAGTGGTTGGCTGGGGAGACGTGACCTATAACCCACGAAGAAACATTCTTGGTGCAATGTGTGTTGAAGGAAAGATTGCTTATCAGTTGTACAATTTGGATACATCGAGGACTGATAAGATTGTAAAGTTCAATCGAAATTCGAGATGGCACTCCCAATATAGCATCAAAGAGAGTAATTACTGATTTTCCTATTGTATATTTAATGGAATTCATCTAGAAAACTACATCACCAGCCTTGATTTTAATCCTAGTGGAGAGACTACAGCAACTATTGACAAATATGGAGCATGCTTAATATCAGATGTGGCCACAGACAATTACAGCTTTCATTTGGACTTGAAGATGAGTAACGACAATGGTAATGATGAAGATCTATAAATTTTCAACATCTTCCTTCACTTCTCCCACGACCTGTAATACTCACTTGTTCTTCTAATATTTTATCATTTCTCGTTTCATTCATATATTAATTACTCTTTAGATCTTTGGGGACGTTGTAGATGGAGCACGAGTACCGAAGAGCCCTTATTATTCGTCAAATATGATCGGAGACAGCTAAATATCCTGGATGTTGAAAAGAAAACTTTCACTTTGAAAATTCCGATTCAAATTGAAAGCGATGAGAGTAACTACAACAAACTTTTACTTTACCTCTGCTAGGAGGCTTCATACCTTTTAAATTTCTGATTCATTGAAAAGAGAGCCATATTCTCAGTATTCCAAACTAAACGATCAACTTTTTAACTCTTTTCATTTTTATATTCTCTGCTACTTCTCTGATTTAGCTTTTCTTACATGCTAGAACACACTTATTGGATTGATGTTTGCCATAGCAATGGAAATTTACTGGTTTCAGGTGGTCAGGATAAGGATGTGAAAGTATTTGACAAACGAGAATCAAGAATTGTTCAAACTATCGGTGACATTCACGCACGTAACAATTTGTTATTTGCTCATCATCATCGTGCTTAGGTGATATCTATTGTGTGAGATGGAGTCCAAGCGGCGATATGCTCGCCAGTGCTTCGTGGGATCGGATAATAACACTACTGGACTTCAAAACTCAGAAAGTGATTTATACTGGAGAAACCTCAGATGGAAGTAAAATTTTGAGAAACAAAAACCGTTCACATCTAAATTTTAGATCGAGCTATGTCCGTCTGTTTTATTTGAGCAAAAATCAGATTTAGACATAATATGAGAAGGAAACTACGACAAGTAAGTATTAGCTATAATAGATTGTTGCATTTTATGGAAACTTTGGCTGATAATAGATTTATAAGATCTACTCTAAATAATTAAATAATTCCAGAAATTATCTCAAAATAGCAAATTTTATGTTATTTAAGAAATTTTTCTTTACTCCAATGTTTAGAGGTCCTCTGCTCAGACTGCTCTGACTAGACAAGGTCGGGGGATGAGACAGCAAATCACTAAAAGATGTTTATCAATAAGATTGAACATATCAGTTAGTGGTGTTTGTCCTAAATTATCCGTTTTTTCTAAAATATCTGAGTTCTCACCTTCTTTCATTATTAATGACCATAAAAACTGAATCAACAACTTAAAAAGTTAATCTTTTAGTTTCGACAAATTGGAGGCTTTATGATCCCTGATGAGTATTACAAAGAGATGATTTGCTGTTGATATAGCTATGTCACAAGTTTTTTTTATTGGTCAGAATTACAGTCATTTCACAATACAAATAAAGTTTATGGATTCTCTAAATTGAGTTGTTAAATCTTCATAATAATAAAATAGTGTTCTTCTCTTCAATCTTGATCAGATGAAGCACACTGAATAAGGGCGATCTAGGAATTCATCGAATTTTGAATCGCTTTTCTTGATAAAATTTAGTTACTTTCCCTTGATGTGGCTTCAGTATGAAGGATTTTTCCACTTTTGAAATCCAGTAATTTCACAGTTTTATCAAATGAGGCACTAGCAATCATATTTCCACTTGAGGACCATCGCAGACAGATAATCGTTTCTGGTCGTTGACAAATGAAAGAATAAGGAGAATGTAATAAAAATTATAATCTAACAGATAAAGACGAGATGGAGCAGTTTTTCATTAGAGTGAATATTCCAATAAGCCACCATTATTACGTGAATGAATCTTATCAAAAGTCTGAACAATATTTGAAACACGTTTATCAAAAATCTTTATTGTATTATCATCTCCGCCTGATGCAAGTAGGTTTCCATCATTTTGGCAAACATCAATACAGTAAGTCAAGTCTATATAAAAAGTGTCTGGTTTAATGAAGCAAGAAGAGAGAGAAGCCAGATCCAAGAAAAATGCCAAGAGAGCACTCAAATGAGTAAAATGCTATAACTACATTGCTTTTCGAGTGGTCTGGGTTTCTTCAACGTAAGAGACTGCTTCTCGACATCGAGAATGTTAAGAAACCTGTCGTTATATCTTATGTATAGCAAAGGTTCATCATTATTAGTGCTCCATCTACATCGGCCATAAATGTCTAATAAGAAAGGTATGAAAGATGACATTATCGGATTGGAAACCAAGTTTTTACCGTTTTTATTTTTCTTATCCATACTGAGAGCAAGGTTGCAGAGATTCGTATCCACATTTGAGATCAGGCACTTTCCGTATCCATCAATGAGTGCCGCACAGTCTCCATTCGGATCAAAATCAAGTCCTGCAATGAAGTTGTCTAAGAAGAGATTCAACCAATTGTGGAAGAACTATTTTACTGGAAGCAGTGTTGTAGTGAGAATGCCACTTAGACTTTCGATATAGTTTGATTTCTGAAGTCCCAAGTTTTGAAACAGCAGCATTGACAGAGAACATATGATAAGCTCTTTTCCCTTGAAGCGATATCGCACCAAGAATGCCTCTTCGAGAGTTATATGTTACATCTCCATGTCCAGTTACTAAAGGAAGAAATAATTGGATTTTTAGATTTCCAATGATGTTATTTCATCACCTCCAAGGACTTCTTCAAAAGAGTAAATTTTCCTCGCTTTCCCTTCCTGCACAATATCAAATATCTCCAGGTTGGCAGACGTGTTCCAACAATGATGGAGAGAGACCAAGAGGCTCGTGTTTCTAATCTCCTTCAGATGAGTCCAACTGTTTCGATAAACTTCATGGGTAAGAATAGTGCTAAAATCCATTTGCAAAATCATTTATACATACCATCCATATTTCTGAGTTTAACCCCATCAAAGCTGGCGTACTCTTGACTCGTCTGAATATCGGTCACGCGAACCCTGTTATTCAAGACCGAACACCAGGCAATTAGATGGGAAGGTTTTTGTTCTATCCGAAATTCATCAGTCAGATAGGGAGGAATGGAAATGCATTTAACAGAACCAATAACTCAAAGAAGATCAAGAAAATACAGGCTTAGAAAGTTCTGAATGACAAATACCAGTGGATATTAGCGTTTTCTTCATTGAAAACTCAGCTTGGGAGTCGTATTTCTCTTGATTTGATTTCTCTAGGTCTGATTTGAGCGAAACTCGCATTATTTTCCTATTTGTTGAGAGTATGTTCCAAATAGAATTTTATTGGAAAACCTCAATTAATGCTTTCTTCGGAAATTAACCTATCCTTAATGTAATTATTCTAAATGAAATTGTTGAGTTGGACTCGTGGTAATTTTAGATTTTCTTCGATTGGTTTCAACATACATAATTGTGGATGCAAAACAGCCCATTTAGCTAAAGAAACAGATTCATGATGTGATCACGATATAACTATGATAATTTTTCAGGAGCGTAGAACATTATTCATTTTCATATACTTCTTAGACAAGTTAAAAAGGATCATTTCTCCTGAATAAAGCGATTTTAAATAAATGATTTAATGCGTGATGGTTCATTATTCATAGGTAGTTTTCTTTGAGTACTTCATAATCGCATTGATACATTCTGGGAGTCTGCAACAATTTTTGAGTAACCATTTCTACATACCAAAAAAATAATAATGGTGGGGGACCGTTATTTCTGAAAAATTAATAAATTCTCTTAGTCTAACGATCTAAAGTTTCAACGTATAGTTTGTTGATATCTGCCTGACTTTGCTCATCAAAATTTGTTCCTAGCATCCCCGTCTCTTGTTACCAACAGTAAATGATATCAACACGCGGATAAGAAATGTTAAATCAATTGTTATATTTATACCCTCCCCCCCCCCAAAAATACTCCTTCGTGAGAGTAAACTTTCCTAGCTAAATTTTTTTTTGAAAAATTTTTAACATCTTCTCAACGACGCATGTGTTCCAGCAAATGATGTAGAGGAACTAGCAAAAAATCTGGAATTTTGGATTTCTTTCACAAAGCCCGGTAGAGATGTAAGATGCAAATAATAATAAAATTTGATTTCATGAATTGCTTTGAATGTTTTTAAGTTGTACTGCATTAAAATTAACATAATTTTGTTTCGTCTCAAGGCCAATCACATTGATTATGTTGCTCTCTCTCACTCGAACACCATGCGAGTAGTCTTGAGGAGCTTTGTTCTATTCAATTGAATTATTAGCAAATATTGATCGTGATTGCCGAAAATTGGTGCGCTTTTTTCTTGCTTTATCTCTTCGAGTTCTGAGCAGGGTAATATTTGCATTACTGTGTTTTCCCTTCTCGAGTGCAGAAAATGATCGAAAAATTTTTATCCCTCGTAACAGTTTTGATAATATATTGCTTCGAGAATAATTCGAAATCGAATTTTTCAACTACAGAATTTTGAGAGTTCGATATTTGAGATCTGTGACTGAAGTGATGCTTAACACTAACTTAGATACATGAGGCTTTGTAAATATATTGGTCAGTTCTATGAATAATTCAAAGCTGATTTTTGAGCAGGAAAGTACCAGTAATTTTATGTAAGGAATTATATATGAAAAATTCCATATTACTACTAAGAAAAAAAGATGAGTTTTTGGTTAATTATCGGTATTTTGAAATAAGACATCTCTTCTCGGAGTTCAAAGTGAAATGTCCAAATTCATTATTGTTCAAGGTCTAGAAGGCATAAAAAATTCATTCTGAATAGCAAACGTATTCTTAGATATCAATACGCCTCCACTCTGTCGAACTTTCGTAATCCAAATTAAGTGTGATATCAAAATTAATTATTTTACTACGTTTTTAGCAGTTAAAAAATGCAAAGTTCAACGAATTCAAGTTTTCAACAATCGATGAAAGCCTCACCTGACTCACAGGTAGATTCTTCGATAAAAAAGTCCTTAAAAGTCATCGGTAATTAATTACCTTTCTATTGTCTATATCACTTTTTAATTATCACCACAAATTTGAATAGAAAGCAGCTCCTCGAACCTACTTGCATGGTGTTCATGGAAGAGTAACCTCATCAGTATTATCGATCTTGAATTGAAACATGCATACACCAGTTTTCATGGAGTTCAACTCAAAAATTCTAATGGTGCTTTTTATTCTCAAGATATGATCTTGATAGACTGAAAATAACTATTCGCTTAGATTTTAGCAGTGGAACACACATAAAATATGTTCCTAACACCAATCTCCTAGTTTCACTTCACCATTGTTTGGATGCTTGCGCGAATATCAAAATATTTGATATTTCTATCAAAGAATCCGTGAAAGAAGTTTATTCTTTCGAAGAAGTGCTAGGAAGTAACAGACATTGATATCAGTCTCAATCCGTCTTTCTTTGTTTACGATCAACTGCTTCTAGCATTCACCGTTGTGGTCAAACCTAATATTAACTCCATTTCTTAGCAACAGGATTAGGAGACTTGACTTATAACCCGATAAGAAGCCTTCTTGGCGGAATATGCGTAGGAGGGAAGATCACTTATCATCTGTTCAAGATCAATCCTTTTCCCTCGAAGTCTGACACTGGAGTCGCTGCTCTTCACCGAAAATCCCAATGGCACCCATATTATGCAAATTCTAATGGTAATCTAGCGTTTCTTCTGGAAATTGAAAAAATATTTTGGACATACCACGTTCTCCTGCTCAAAATTGCTTGTAGATCGACCAAGGACTCATAGCTGATTACGCTTTCATTAGACAATTATATTACAAGTCTTGATTTTGATCCGAATGGTAAGGTTGCAGCTACTCTCGATCGATTCGGAGTTTGTTTAATTTCAGATATTACTACCAACAAATGCAAATTTCATTTGAACATGGCGATGAGTCTAAGCATCGGTAACAATGATCAATAATTTTTCCAATTTTCCTCTTATTCAGAGTTGTCTCCTCAAATTATTTTCTAATTTCCTACTGGTATTTTTTTAGACAATTATGGGCAATGCAGATGGAGTTCAAATATTGGAGAGCCTTTCTTATTCATAAAATATGATCACAGATACCTGAACGTTCTCGATGCTGAGAAAGAAGCTCTCGCTTTGAAGTGTCCTATTGAGCTGGCACAATATTGTATTTGAATTTTCCTCTAGTTCCGGTGTATATCTCATCTAGTTTGGGTATACTCAATGGACGTTTGTCCAAATGACGGAAATCTACTTGCAGCTGATGGTGGTAACGGGAGTATAAAGATTTTTGATCGACGCGAAGGAAGAATTGTAAAAACTTTCGAAGAAGTCCACGCAGGTAACAAATATATGTTGTCATGAAAATTATGCGTAACTGAAAACATAATAGACACAATCTATTGTGTGAGATGGAGCCCGAGTGGGAATCTGATTGCAAGTACATCTAGGAACAATACTGTGAAACTCATCGATTTCTGGACTGGAAAGATGATATATTCTGAAGTCATTTCTGGATGTAAACTATCGGTATTTGCTATTTCTTTTCTTTTGTTAATAGGGCCTCCCACGTCTTTATGCTTCATCAATGCAAGCGTTTAAAAAAAAGAAAATGATTATTTTGTCGATTTAGATGTATTGAACAAAATAGTTACCAATGGAAAAATCGTCAAATGTGTACAATGGTCTGGTAAAATTATTCTTTCTCTCTCTCGAAATAGTAGTTTGAACACCACAAGGTGAATCGCAAAATTCATTCATCCAATGTTGGTAATCTTTGAACTTTTTAATAACACAAAACAACACAAGTTAATTTGAGAGTAAGATCTTTTATCAATTTCGTCGACCCTTTGTAAATTTCTGGAAAGAAAGGACATCGAAAATAGCATGAATTAGATTAAGTTTTTTGGAAGATAGCCTTTGTTTTAGTCATTTGTTTACGTTGTTTCTAATAGAAAAACTCTATAATTTATTCTTTTTCATTCACTGTCCTGAGAAATGAGATCATATTTCTCAATTTTTCCTTTGATGTCTAAGAATCTACATTTTAACGAATGTCTAACTTCTGATGAGCTTTAAAAGGTTTTTATCGGCTTAAAGCTCGAGTTAAATAATCTAACATCAATTTTACAGTTAACTGAAGAGTGACGAATTAAAATTCAAAAAATAAACAGCGCGGCAAGCAACGTATATATTTTAAGAAAAGAAACAACGTTTGTCCCTGTATCTATCAGTTTTTCATCGTAATCTACTAAGATATTGGAATTCTAACAAAGATTTGGAAACGGATCATGAAATTCATCCTGAAAAACTAGATGATTGAGTTCCTTAAAAAGTTCAAACTTTGCAAGATTCTCATGATAAAAGAATTACCTTAAATTGATTTCCTTATTCCATGTGCTTGATAATTGTGAAAAATCTATTGAAATTGGAACCTTCCTATAGAGAGAGAGACATTACATTAATATTTTCTAATAAAATAATTGGGAGCAGGAATGATTGCATTTAGTGTCTACTTTGGAAATATGAATTTTTCATTTCTAAAATGTAAAGGAATTCTGTTGAAGAGGAAGACCGCTATAAATTTTGGAGGTAAAATGCATTTTCTATACTCTCGAAAGATGAAATATGAAGCTAAATGCAACATGATTAGAAAAAGAACTTGTCATGGCTTATTTGAATGTTTTTAGGCCAAGCTTGATTCTTCTTTAAACTTGCAGCTCCTTTATCACCAATCTCGTTGAATCTCGCAAGTAGTGTTTGTAGGTTAGTCCAAGCTGTATTTTGACTCAATGCAGTAGCTCCTTCTGCACCAATCGAGTTGCGTTCCAAATTTAGTGTTTGTAGGTTGATCCAAGTTGTATTCTTACTCAAT